>JGI2924J29684_1077306_pt1 | contig 15603 bp, 12 predicted proteins | sample BenlonsequencITS_FD_29684 | JGI IMG/M metagenome (IMG submission 29684)
GGGAAACGCCTTTTTTCGAGTTGGGAGATTTTGTTTGTTGCCTAGAAACTAAAAATATGGGGACTGTTCAGTAATCCCTAAGTAAGGTGAAAACTCTATGGAAGAGATTGAATTTATTAACCGATTTGCTAACCAAGTAAAAGAGCTTTATGAACAAGCAAATAACATTATTAATATTTATTTGAAATCAAAGAGAGTTAATAATGAAACTGAAATTGTTATCCCAAAGGATTTTAAAGAAGCATTTTTTAGCTTGGTTGATAAGGTAAATCTAAATCTATTGGAGGATAAAGATAATTTTTACGGTTATTTTTTGCTCCAAATGGCAAGAGAAATACGATTTGACATTAGTAGTCCGACGGCAGTGAATTTTAAAAGAGCTCAGTATGTCATATATTTTAATCCCTTAATTTTTTTAGATCTTAATCCCGAACAAATGGAAAGTACAATTAAACATGAAATACTTCACATTTTATCCATGCATTTGCTGAGAGCAAAAAAATTAAAGGATTATAGCAAGCTGGCTCTTAATATGGCAATGAATGTAGTTGTTAATAAATATTTAGACAATCTGCCGCCCTATGCCGTAACCCTAGAATGGGTAAATTTACATTACTCTTTAGAACTTTTGCCTTTTAAACCTTTTGAATATTATGCGGAGAATATTCAAGCTGCCATAGATTTACAGGATGAAAATGATGATCAAGATGAAGTTAAAGATAAAGATAAAGATAAAGACGAAAGCGAAGATAAGGTTGATGATGATAATCCCAAGCTTAATAGCGATGAAAAAATAGAAACGGATTATAACCCGGAAAAAGCCCACGATATCTGGGAAGATTCTAGTTCTATCGATGAGAAAACACTTCAGGAATTTACTGAGAAATATCTTAATATCGTTCAAAAAGACAATCTCCCAAATTATTTAGAAGGTTTGATCTCCTCACTTAAAAATAGCAAGGGTGAATTGCCTTGGAACTTATATCTTAAGAGATTAATGGGAACTGTTGCAGGTCATCAAAAGAAGACAATCACAAGAAGAAACAGAAGACAGCCCGATCGCTTAGATTTAAGAGGTCAGCTTAGGAACTATCTGGCAAAAATTGTAGTTGCCCTGGATATCAGCGGGAGCATTAGTGATGCAGAATTTAACCAAGCCATCAAAGAAGTACTGGATATTGTAAAAAATTATAAGCATGAAATTACGATTGTCGAATGTGACAGTGATATTAGACGTGTGTATGACGTTAAAACTGTAAAGGATGTAAAAGAAAGAATTCATAATAGAGGTGGCACTAAGTTTACCCCGGTTTTTGAATACGCCAATCATCATAGAGTTAACTTATTGGTTTATTTCACAGATGGTAAAGGGGAAAATAAGCTTCAAGCATTACCCAGAGGGTATAAAACATTATGGGTTCTTTCTGGGGGAGGAGATGAGCTTTCTTTAGAAGAGGCTTATGGTGCGGTTAAAAAACTTAAGATTATTGCGGCCAAAGATGAGACTTTAACAATGAGTGACGTTCGAAGAGATGGATATTCGATGAATGACCAAGAAAGTATGCATATCTGATGATTCAATTTAAATAAATAATACAGAAATTATAATACAAGTAATTCACCAAATAACTCCTGGAACTATTTCAGGGGTTATTTGGTGAATTATTTGGAAATGGTTAATGGACATTAAATTTGAAAGTTAATATTTGGGAAAACATGTAGAATATTACAGGCTTCTTGCATATTTTGTACTAGGTTTGTTAGAAAGGAGGAAATGAGATGGCATTTGGTGGAGCTGGTGGTGCTTGCGGCGGTGGTTTCGGCTTTGGTGCAGGTATTGGAATCGTAGTAGTAATTATTCTTTTGTTAATTGCGATGGGAATCGTATTCTAAAACCAGAAATGAAAGGAGGATGACTTTATGTACGGTTATGGAGGTATGGGAGGATACGGCTGCTGCTATGGTGGTGGCTACGGCTTCGGCGGCGGCTGTGTCGGAGCGGGAATTATTGCTATTGCCATTTTGATCTTAATAGCACTCGGAGTGATCTTCTAATTCTATAGAGACGCTCAGACATTCCTGATAGGGGAATGGCATACTACGGGTATGACGTTAATAAAAAGCTCAGGTAGTAATTGTCTGAAAATCTATTGGACTGTCAGTTTTGAACTGGCAGTCTCACCTCTTAAAAATAATACATGAATTTTGAACAAGAATTATCGTTGAATTAAAGAATCACTGTCCCCGAACAAAAGTATTAACGAATAAAGGATTAATATCCTTTGTATGGAATAAATGATACGAGAACCCCAAATTAAAATACTCTCTCAGAGAACTTGTTAAACTTATATAGGGAGTGATGGTTATGTATATAACTTCTGATCCTAAAGACAAGGTTTATAAAGATTTGTTGGATCTTGCTTTCAGCGAGTGTGAGCAATTTATACTTGTTGTTAGACAAAACGCCAGGCAAGGCGATATCCCGTCGGAAACTATGAATAATGTATTAAAAGGTTTGTCAACGTTCCTAATCGAAAAAAAAGAACAATACGAATGGCCGGGGACAAGATTATGGTCAGGAAGGGATTGCTTTGGACGGCAACAAAAGCCGGCCTTAGTCTATTATTATAGAACTCAGGATGGCGCCAAAAAAATCTTATTAGACGCTGCAAATTCATTGTATTCTTGGCTGCAACCAAATTTGCTCGAAGACTTATCTTTTATCAAAAAACAAAAGCCTTGGCTTATCAGCACATCCCACGAAAGACAAGCCTATTTTGAAACAGATGATGAGTATGAAATCAAAAAAATCGAGAGTATTAAAGGGTTAGAAGTAAAAACACGTGAGAGTATAAGAAAAAACAGACCTAAGGTAATCTATGTTAATGACCCCTTAAATTTGGAATGTGTTTTTTGTAAGGGAAATTTGCATGAGGGGGATATAGCACCTGAAAGATCGTTTGTCTGTATGGGATGTATTAATAATGGTTTGGCAATTTGTAACGTAGATAGAAGAATATTTGATCCCCAAAAAATTAACAAAGATGATTTGAGAATTCAAGATACTCAGACACTCAAAATAGGAGAATTCGATTTACTGGAATATATTAACAAGGATTTTCTAGATCGTAAAGGTGGTTTATGTTCGAAGAAGTGCTTTCATTTATTTTACTTAAATCAATGTATCAAACATTTACAGACGTATTTAAACTTAGCTTCTGACAATGACGAAACAACCTCGGAAATAATAAATGAAATTAGAAATAATGAGGTAAATCAGTATATATTAAAGAATAAGATTAAGCAGTTAGAAACTATTAAACTAATATACTAAGAATATTTGTAAGATAGCTAGAATATCCTACGCCTTTTTCTTATCTATTTAGAACCCTATAGTTAGATCAGGATATAAGGAGTGAGTTATATATGCATGATATTTCTTTTGGTGGCAGTCCGATGAGTTTTTTTCCAGGAATAATGGGCGGCATATTTTCAATGTTATTACTATGGATTGTGCTGTTGTTTATAGTTAGTGGTGTTCTAATGTGGTTATGGAATATTACAATAACTCGTATTTTTAACATCAGAGAAATTTCATATTGGGAAGCCCTGCGCCTGCTGATAATCTCTGCTATTTTATTTGGTAAGTCCGGTTTAAATATGCAATTGTAGATAGAGTTGGTATTCGAAATTGAAACTTTAAAAGGTTGAAATATCTATATATCGGAACATAAATAGGAAACGAGGAAGACCAAAAATTTGGTCTTCCTCGTTGAGTTTCAGACCGCCAGAGACGCAATGGCATGGAAATTGCAATATTAATATTTGATTCTTCAATCCATGAGTCTCTAAAAGGTTAACAAATGCTTATATTGGTGAAAATACGGCTTTCCAAGGGGGAATAACTGTGACTGTCAATCAATTATGCCGAAAACAAGATGCAAGCATTAATATGTTTGAAAGGACGTATTATATGATTAACAGATCAAGTATGAAAGTTACTGAGAGCGAAACGAAGGATTTTGAGACCTTTAACGCAAAGAATATCTCTAATTGTATCAAATGTAATGCGTTTATAGGAGGAGTAGAGTCATCCTATTGTCATCAATGTGGAACCCCTTATCCTTGGGCTTTAAATAAATACAATGATTTAATAAAAATGGTCGAGTATTTTGAACTCAATCCCGAAGATGCTGAATGTTAATGCAGTAGGGTATTGTGGTTTGAGTCGTGGAGTTGTAACAGACAGGTCGGTTACAACTCCTTTTATCTTAAGGGGGGAGTATGAGGAAGGGTTTTGGGTAGATTATTTGCTGTATTTATGCATTATTTTATGCATTGGAGCATTACAAGATCTCAGTTTATCTATACGACATCCCACAATCTTTGGAGCTCTTAATGTTTGATTGCATTAAAGACTCTTTGTAATGATTAAGAAAGCTGCCTGTACAATCCATTTTTAGAAACTCTAATAATTGGCCTGAAACTTGCATTAGCCAATATCAGAATAGTTCCCAAGGATTGTCGCCTCTAAAAGGAGACAACCCAAAGAAAGCTCTTATAATGGATCGTAAATAGACACAAATTTTAGATGAGAACGGGAGGTTGTATCAGGTGTCTCAAGAACTTACACTGCCGGGACCAAAATCTAAAGCACTGATCGAGAGAAAAAATCAGTGCACAGCTCGGGGGATTTCACAGGGAACCCCTTTATTTATTGAAAAAGCAGAGGGTGCCTTACTAATCGATGTTGATGGTCATGAATTTATTGATTTTTATGGTGGAATTGGTGTTTTAAATGCGGGCCATTGTCCTAAACCTGTTGTTAAGGCAATAAAGGATCAAGCAGACAAATTAATTCATACGTGTTTTATGACTTCTATGTATGAGGGATGGGTTGACCTGGCCGAAAGGCTGACTAAAATTGCCCCTATAGCCGGCGATTTAAAAGTAACTTACGGTAACAGTGGTGCCGAAGCCGTGGAAAATGCTATAAAAATTGCCAGATCGTATACCAAAAAGACTGGAATTATTGCTTTTGAAATGGCTTTTCACGGGCGGACAAATCTAACCATGGGGTTAACAAGTAAAGTAAAACCCTATAAATTTGGTTTTGGTCCCTTTGCTCCGGAAATTTACAGAATTCCATCAGCTTATTGTTATCGTTGTTATTATAAATCAACCTACCCGGGATGCGGAATGCACTGTCTGGAACAATTTGAACGTTTCTTTGCGGCTGAAGCAGCCCCGGAAACCATTGCCGCTATGATTATCGAGCCGGTACAAGGGGAAGGTGGTTTTATTGTCCCGCCTAAAGAGTTTTTGCCGGGCCTGAAGTCCATCGCCTCAAATAATGGCATCGTCTTTATAGCCGACGAGATTCAGACAGGTTTTGGCCGGACAGGAAAAATGTTTGCTGTTGAACATTACGGAGTAGAACCAGATCTTATGACCATGGCAAAATCAATTGCCGCTGGGATTCCCTTAAGTGCGGTGGTGGGCAAATCTGAAATCATGGACGCTCCCGAACCAGGAATGCTTGGGGGCACCTATGCAGGTAATCCAATTGCCTGTGCTGCCGGTGTGGCAACAATCGATTATATTCAGCAAGAAAATCTTTCATCAAGCGCAGATAGGATTGGCGGAACCGTCGTTGAGCGTTTAAAGGCAATGCAGGAGACTTACTCTTTAATTGGGGACATTCGGTGTTTGGGGGCTATGGTTGGAATTGAACTTGTTAAAGACCGGGTTACCAAGGAACCGGCCAAAGAGGAAACGGCTCAAATTACTCAAGAATGTCTAAAACATGGCCTTCTGATTATTTCGGCAGGGGTTTTCGGAAATGTCATTAGGATGTTAATGCCCCTGGTTATCACGAACGAGCAGCTAGAGCAGGCCTTAAATATTTTAGAAGCCGCTTTTGCGAAAGTTAGCCGTCAAAATATATAACGATTTTGTAGAAACTCTTCTTTTCTGAATAGCGGCAAATACGCCATTAGGTACCGGATAGCCCGGCACTTAATGGCCTTTTATTTAATTCTCTTATAATAGACTGCTTAGAATTTGCAATAACATTGCTATTCAGGGGGAGTTATTGTCAGCCCAAATTTTCCAGAAGTTGTTCACTCACAGTAGGATGCATTCAATAATCACTTAATGCTCTGGTGCTATTAAGTGGGTCAATTAACTAAGATGCAGATCTACGGGCTGTAACAAAATGAATTTACCTTTGCAATTTTTTTTGAGATAACCCTTGATTCAAGCTACTTGTAATAAGACATAATTATATTGGAATGAATTGTCAGACAGTTCACATAATGACTGAAATTCTGGCGCGATCTTTGCATATTGATTTCCCTGGACAGAAGATAGCTTGAAAAAAAATAAAACTATGCAATTGAACGACTTACTATTGTAACTATATTGGAAACAAAAGGCCTTTATCGGCTCTTTTGGAATATAAGATAGGGGGATGTTCTAATGTCGTACGTAAAAGAAGTATTCGAAACGGTCAAAAAGCGCAATCCGGGTGAACCTGAGTTTCATCAAGCAGTTGCTGAGGTTTTGGAGTCTTTGGAACCGGTCATTGATAAGCACCCGGAATACAGGGAGGCTTGTTTGCTGGATCGGATTGTTGAACCTGAAAGACAAATAATTTTCCGAGTTCCCTGGGAGGATGATCTGGGTAATATTCACATTAACAGGGGATTCAGGGTTCAGTTCAACAGCGCCATTGGGCCTCATAAAGGGGGATTGAGATTCCATCCTTCAGTAAATTTAGGCATTATCAAGTTTTTGGGATTTGAGCAGATTTTTAAGAATTCTTTAACCGGTTTGCCCATCGGGGGAGCTAAGGGTGGTTCTGACTTTGATCCTAAAGGAAAATCGGATCGGGAAGTTATGCGTTTTTGCCAGAGTTTCATGAGTGAGTTGGCCCAACATATTGGGCCGGATGTTGACGTGCCTGCCGGAGATATCGGAGTGGGCGGCCGGGAAATCGGTTTCTTATATGGCCATTATAAGCGCCTTAAGAATGCCACAGAAGCAGGGGTTTTAACAGGTAAAGGAATTCCTTTCGGCGGATCACTGGCGCGGACTGAAGCCACCGGATATGGGACGGTTTATTTCTTAAGTGAGATGTTGGCTGACATTGGTCATGAGTTAAAAGGCAAGACAGTTATTATTTCAGGTTCAGGCAACGTGTCACTTTATGCCTGTAAAAAATGCCAGGAATATGGAGCAAGGGTCGTCGCGATGTCCGATTCTAACGGCTATATTTACGATAAAAATGGAATTGACTTGGAATTGATGATACGTCTCAAAGAAACTGAGAGAAAAAGAATTAAAGAATATAAGAACTATCATCCTGAAGCTGAATTTGGTGAGAACTGCAGGGATATCTGGTCACTGAAATGTGATGTGGCCTTACCTTGTGCTACCCAAAACGAACTAAACGCTAAAGAGGCAGAGGTTCTCATCGAGAATGGGGTTATCGCTGTTGCTGAGGGTGCTAATATGCCGTCAACAGCAGACGCCGCAAAGTTGTTTCAAGAACGTAAGGTTTTGTTCGGTCCTGCCAAAGCAGCTAATGCAGGGGGGGTTGCGACATCTGCTCTGGAGATGAGTCAAAACAGTATGAGATACTCTTGGAGTTTTGAAGAAGTTGATCAAAAGTTGCATGGTATAATGGTAAATATATATAAAATGTCTAAGAATGCAGCAAGAGAATATGGTATGGAAGGAAATTTGATTGCTGGTTCAAATATTGCAGGTTTCCAGAAAGTTGCCTTAGCAATGATGGCTCAAGGTATTTATTGATCTATTTTGCTCATAATTTGTCTGTATTTCCGGCTAACGGTTGCTTGGCTGACGCCAAGTGCTTTGGCGGCTTTAGTCGTTGACTGGTACTGTTTCATAGCCATGGTAACAAGTTCTTTTTCTACCTCGGCACAGGCCTGTTCTAAGGGGATAACCTGCGAAAATCTCTCCCTCGGTTTGTCTGACGGGGAATCGCGCTTCATAAGTGTTCTTTCAACTGTATTACTCTCTATGACTTCCCCGTCATTTTTTATCGCAATCCGCAGAATCAGATTTTGAAGTTCACGGACGTTTCCCGGAAAAGGATATGCCTCCAGAATTTCCATTGCCGCAGCAGATAGACGCAGATTACGCCGATAAGTTTGATTAAATTGGGACAGGAATACATTGGCCAATAAAATGATATCTTCTTTGCGCTCACGCAGGGGAGGTATTTCTATTGGAAAAACATTGATCCGATAAAACAGGTCTTCCCGAAACTTGCCTTGGGAGACTAGTTCTTCTAAAGGACGGTTGGTCGCAGCAATTATTTGAATATCAAATTTTATTGGTATTGTTGCACCAACCGGGTAAACCTCACGTTCCTGGATTACCCGCAAAAGCTTACCCTGGGTGCCTATTGGCAGCTCGGATATCTCGTCAAGGAAGAGACTTCCCTTATGAGCCTTAATAATCAAACCGGTTTTTCCTTGTTGGCTTGCACCGGAAAATGCACCCCTCTCATACCCAAACAATTCGCTTTCGAGCAAGGAGTCAGGAATAGCAGCACAGTTTATCTTGATAAAAGGCTGAGTGTGACGTTGACTTAAGGAGTGGATCGTGGAAGCAATGACTTCTTTACCTACTCCCGATTCTCCTCTTAATAAAACCGTCGCAGAAAATTGGGCAACACGTTCGACTTCCTTCATTACTTCATGCATCAACGGACTGGCATATACCGGCACAGTTCCCTGAACTTGCTTGACTCGTTCGCGCAATCGTTCCAGTTCATTGCGGTAATCTTCACTGATTTTACGAGTTTGTTCTAGCTCTCTCCGAAGGCGGGAAACTTCCGTAAGGTCTCGGGAAGTAATAACAATTCTCTCTAATCCTCCGGATTTATGAAAGAGTGGATTGCCCACGGAGAGACGGGGGGATTCAGAGTTATTTTGCATGAGAGAGACTTTTTGCTTTTTCTTTTGCACTTCACGGATAACTTTATGTATAAGTTCATCGACTGCCTTTAATTTTAGGAGTTGCTGGCCAATTAAAGTATTTGGAGGTTGTTTCCATTGAGAAGAAATATAGTTGGAACTGGCACGTAAAAGTTTGCCTCGAGAGTCAACAACAATGATTTCATCATACATTGTGGACAATATCGCTTCCAAATCTTGATTTAGCTGTTTAACTGAATCTAGTTCCATAGCCATAGTTTCAACTGAGGGCAGATCCTGAATAATCAACGCAAAACCGGTAACAACCTGATACATGATTAAGGGGACAAAATCTACCAAAATTGCCGCCTGGTTTACGGTAGGAGTAATAATTTGATTCAGCAAGGAATTATGGGTGTTGTAAACATATTGAAAGCTGGAGAGCCCTAAAAGTTCATGCATACGCATGTCCTGAAGTTCTTTTCCGGGGATGCGCAACATCCTAAGAGCTTCTGCATTGCTATTCACCACTGCATAGTTAAGATCGACTATCATCAAACCGCGTGGAATTGAGGCAAACAAACTGCGTAACCAGGCGATGTCATTGTTCGAACTGGTTGACGTCATTATTAATAAGAATTCTTCACGCAAAATGTACTTTAATGTATCGTCATAACTCACCAGTGTCACTAATTCGGCGAGCACGTCAAGAACACGGATCGTGAGTTCAGCGAAGGGAATTATACTTAGAGGCGGTTCGCAAGTTGACAGTTTTAGAAGTTTTTCTACGGGTTTCTGCCTTTCCAGTAAGATATCAATACTCTTTACTGGAAATATTTTTTCCTCATTTCTGAAAAACACATAGGCATGCTCTTCGGTTTTTAAACGTTCTGTGATTGTATCCAAGTTTGTAGTTTTATCAATAAAAATTGGATCTCGCAAGAACGTTTTTAAATTCATAATGGCAGTGCCCCTTTATTTAGAATTAACTAGATTATACAGTAATGCATACAATTAACAAGAATGAAAGTTATTGAATTTACAAGAAGTAAGTGGGTTTATCATCAAAGGTAGGTATTAATCTAAGAAGGTAATGTAGTATCTTCTTCATAATAATATTTACATATCAACGGCGCCGAGATAACCTGTTTTGCTGGTTTACCTAAGGCGCCCTTGATTATTTTATACATAGTCAGATAACTATTTATTGAGAACAAAAAGGGAAGATATGCGAAATTAATTAATAGTTGTGCCAATTATTAGAATAGTTAAATGATTGGCACAACTATTGCTAACTTTGTTATTGTCGAGATAGACTATCATTTTTTTCTCCTTACTGGGTGAGAAAAGTTGATGTGAAGAAAGGCGGTGTAAATAAATTTCTATGATAATGGATGTCAGTCGGAAAATGTGTACACCTTTGTTGGGTTAATTTATGTTTTCGAACATCGGCTGTCCTAATGTGAAGAAAGAATTATTGTTATAGGAGTTCTGGCAGTTAGGTCAATAAATGATTATAAGGAGGGGTATGATGATCAACTACAAGGATATATACAATTATTCCCAAAGAATCCTGGACATTATTGCGAAACCCATTATCAATGAGCAAGAGGTGGAATGGGTAAAACAAGAAACGGTGAATGGTTTCCGTGACTATGTTAATCCTGGTTTTCTTGAATATCGCAAATCAGTAACCATTGGTGATTTAGCTTCCAGCGCTGTAGAATGGTCGGATTCAGGACCGAATGGTTTCCGGGATATCAACGGCAAGGAATATATTGATTGCTTGGGTGGCTTTGGAATATATAACGTTGGTCATCGTCATCCAAAAGTTCTTAAAGCAGTTATCGACCAAATGGGACGGCAGGCATTGCACAGCCAGGATTTGCTTGACCCCCTAAGGGCAATTTTAATGAAAATACTGGCAGATATTACTCCTGGTCAACTGAAATATTCATTTTTAACCAATAGCGGTACAGAATCTGTTGAAGCAGGAATCAAACTGGCAAAAGCTAATAATCCAAATAAGCCTACAATTATTGCCGCGACCAAAGCATTTCATGGCAAGAGCATGGGCTCTCTTTCCGGAACAGCCAAAGGAGTCTTTCGGCGGCCGTTCATGCCTGTTGTTCCTGGTTTTCGCCATGTTCCCTTCAATGATTTAGAGATGCTCAGGAAAACTATGGAATCCTGCCAAATGGTGGGAGAAGACGTTGGGGCTGTTCTCCTAGAACCGATTCAGGGGGAAGGGGGAGTAAACATTCCTGATGGCGATTATTTAACGGGTGTGCGCAAGTTATGCGACGAATTTGGCGCCTTGCTAATTCTTGATGAAGTACAGACAGGTATGGGGAGAACAGGGAAAATGTTCTGCTGTGAACATTACGGGGTGATTCCGGATATTTTGTGTCTGGCAAAGGCCTTCGGCGGCGGAATAATGCCGATTGGAGCTACAATAGCCACGGAGAAAGTGTTCTCAGTGTTATTCGAAAATCCGTTTTTGCATACTACGACTTTTGGTGGGAACCCGTTAGCCTGCGCGGCAGCAATTGCCAATATCAATGTATTAATTGAAGAAAATCTGCCTGAACGCGCAGCCGAAATGGGCGAATACATGCTGGCCGGTTTGCGTAAAGCGGCAGCCGGATATGAAAACAAACTGGTTGATGTTCGCGGTAAGGGCTTGCTGATAGCGATGGAATTTGTTGATAATGAAGTGGGGTTTGAAGTCGCCAAGCATATGTTTGACAACGGAGTCCTGGTTACCGGCACTCTAATTAATGCGCAGGTTATTCGTGTGGAACCTCCCCTAACAATTACCCGGAAAGAAGCGGATAGAGTATTTGAAGTCCTGGCTTATGCTTTAGCTAAGGTAAGTGGAGATAACAAAGTTTGAGTTATCTAAAAAGGAGGGGAACGATATTTGGCTAGTGATAATGTGAAAGAACTTCGCCATAATGTTTTGTCTAAGGCCGATTCCGTGATCATGGGAATCGCCGGCACCGCTCCAGCCTACTCTTTATCGGCCAGTACAGCGGCTTTGGTCGCCGCTGTCGGTCTAGGGGGACCCGGTTCTATTGTTTATGCAGCAATATTTATGTTTGGTATTGCATTTGCATTTAAATATTTAAATGAGTGGCGCTCCGACGCTGGTGCCAGTTATGCCTGGGTAGGTCGGGCAATTAACCCTTCCTTGGGATTCATGAGCGGCTGGGCACTTATAGTTGCTTCAACCCTCTTCATGGTTGCGGGCTCCCTGCCGGTGGGCTCTGCAACACTTGATCTGTTAGCTCCGGACTTGACAAATAATGTAATTGCCGTCACTGTGGTAGGAGCCATGTGGTTTATAGCAATGGACGTGTTAATTATTTTAGGGATTAGGATTACAAATAATTTTCAGAAAGTTATGACAACAATAGAAGTAGCTTGTCTAGTTCTTATCACCGTTGGAGCCTTTGTCAAATTCAACTCCGCGCCGGTACAGAGTTTTTCTCTAAGTTGGTTTGCTCCAGGGGATATAAACACATTTATGTCCGGTGCCTTAGTAGCTGTATTTTACTACTGGGGATGGGATGTAACCGCCAACTTGACTGAAGAGACCGAAAACAGGAATTCAGCTCCTGGGTATGGCGGAGTTTTTGGGATGATTGCTATTTTCATTTTATTTGTGTTTATGCAAGTTGCAATTCAAATTGGCATGACCCCTGATCAGATCGGCAACTCTAATACAAATCTCCTGCCGGTCATTGGCGATATGATTTTTCCCCGGCCGTGGGGAGATATTGCAATCTTGGCAGTAATCATAAGTACAGTGGCTACTTTGGAAACATCTCTCTTGCAAGCCAGCCGAACACTTTTTGCAATGGGTCGAGACCGGGTGATTAGTACCAGGTTTTCCGAATTACATCCTCGATTTCAAACGCCATGGATGGCCAGTATTGTCATTGGGATCGTAGCTTTGTTTTCTTTCGTGGTTTCAAGTTTCAGTCCCAGTATTAATACCCTGATGACAGGTGCCATAAATGCTCTTGGCTTACAAATTGCATTTTACTATGGTCTTACAGGATTTACCAGTGTTTGGTACTATCGCAAACTATTCGCTGTTGATAAAAAAGCCCTTTTAATGCGGGGAATTTGGCCCGGTTTATCCGCTCTCTTTCTATGGATTGTGGCGATATATGATATTCCCCAACTCGGTTGGACTACGGATTTAATTGCTCTTGGTGCTTTGCTGATTGGTCTGATTCCTATGGTGGTTTACAAAAAGAAATACAAAAGCGAATTTTACAAAGGCAATAAGGAAAATTATGACGGTCAGTTCGATAGTTCAAATCGGATTGGATTATAGTAATGATGTGCATGCAAAATCAATTTAGTTTGGAAGATAAAAGATTATGACGATAATTAATTTTAAAGCTATTGCTTTCCTTGATGAAATTAATGTTAATACAATTGCTATTCATTTTGGAATTAATCATAAATTCAAATGGGAAGAATCTCTTACCTTAGATGAAGTTGCTCTAAAAGGCATTGTCCGGGATCCACGAGATAAATCAATTTTTGTCTTCCCTTTTGGCAGCATTGTATTTATCAACTGTCAATATCATGAAATCATGGATATAACAGACTACTTGAGTCATATTGAAAAAAATCTTGAGCAAATAAGTTATTACTTGGATTTCTCTGATGATTACAAAGTTGAGATATCACCAAATGAGATTTTGAAAATTTATAATGATAATCTGGTCACAGCCTATGATTTAAACTTTCAAAAGGAAATTGTTAGTACCGTATTAGCAAAATCAGTTGCATTGGAACGAATTGAATTCCAAATTGATAAATTGATAGACGAGATAGAGGAGATAATTAATTATTTGCAAAAAGGGAATTTAACAGTATCCGATAAAAAGCTGGCAAAAATGTCAGCACGTATTTTAGACTTTCGATTAAGAGTAATTTCATACATTATGCTGCTTGATAAACCTGAGATTACCTGGGTTAACGAAGAGGCTGAAAATTTGTTTGATAAACTTAGTACTCTATTTGAATTAAATGATAGGTGTGAAAATATTAGGCAGAAGTCAGAAATGATGATGGACATAACCCAAGTTTTCAGTGAGCTTGCTCATGCCAGGCGGGGTAGTCGACTAGAGTATGCTGTTATTTTTCTAATAACATTAGAAATTATTATTTCTATTATCTTGAATTTTGTAAAATGAGCATTTACATGTCCTATCGAGAGGTTGGGATTAAAACTTCGCCGTGCAATTGAGTAAAAAGAAAAGGAGAGGTAAAGATGATGCATAATATCTTAAAAAACCTGAAACAATCAACAGACGGAACCTTTCTAATGTTTATCGATGGTGAGTGGGTTTCATCCTCCGGCGGGAAAACTCAAGAACTCTACAACCCTGCAACCGGTGAAGCCATTGGCTCGGTAGCATTTGGATCAGAAGAAGATGCGGAGCGAGCGATTCGTGCCGCAAGACGTGCTTTTGATGTAGACGGCTGGCCAGAGACTACTGCCCAGGAACGGGCCAATTTATTATTTAAGCTTGCTGATGAAATCGAAGCAATTGCCCCGGAATTAGCCGCGCTAGAGACATTGTCCAATGGTAAACCGTTGCGGGAGGCTGAATATGACGTGGCAGATGCTGCCGGCTGCTTCCGCTATTACGCCGGATTAGTTACAAAACCCCACGGGCAGGTATTCGATGTTCCCGCACCATCCCAATCCTTTGTGGTAAGAGAGCCTGTTGGTGTCTGCGGTCAAATTGTTCCCTGGAACTTTCCGCTTTTGATGTGCGCCTGGAAACTAGGGCCGGCGCTTGCCGCAGGCAACGTAAGCGTTTTAAAACCTGCAACATGGACACCTCTAACAGCATTACGGTTAGGAACCCTCATTGACAAGGTTGGATTTCCGAAAGGTGTGGTGAACATTCTGGTAGGTCCAGGCTCTAGTGTCGGCCAGTACCTAGCAGAAAGCCCTTTGGTTGATATGATTGCCTTAACTGGCGGTACGGACACAGGGCGTAAAATAATGCAAGCTGCTTCTGGAAACATTAAGAAAATTGCCCTGGAACTGGGAGGAAAATCACCTAACATTATTTTTGCAGATGCCGATTTCGAGGTAGCCGTCGACTATGCACTTTATGGTATCTTTGTAAATTCAGGGCAAGTTTGTTCTGCCGGATCACGCCTCTTGGTAGAAGAATCCATCCATGACCGGTTTGTAACAAGGTTGGTAGAAAGAGCATTGCAAATTCGTGTAGGTGATGGTTTCAATCCTGAGACAGAGATGGGTCCGTTGGTTTCAGCCCAACATTTAAAGACCGTTGAGGATTATATTGCCATCGGTTTGTCTGAGGGAGCCCGGTTGCTGTGCGGCGGGAAACGTCCTGAAGGTGATTTGGGTAAGCATGGCAATTACTTATTACCGACAATTTTTACTGATACCCGGTCAGATATGCGGATTGTCCGGGAAGAGATATTTGGACCGGTTCTCGTTGTTCAAACCTTTAAAGACGAAGCAGATGCAATTCGGGTAGCTAATGATTGTGTTTACGGGCTTGCTGGTGCTGTATTTACAAACGATATTAGCAAAGCTCATCGGGTAATCAAAAAGATGAGGGCCGGAATCACGTGGATAAAT
>JGI2924J29684_1077305_pt1 | contig 15601 bp, 11 predicted proteins | sample BenlonsequencITS_FD_29684 | JGI IMG/M metagenome (IMG submission 29684)
CCTCAAATATTGGATAGCCAACATTTGGGGTGCGCTTTTGAGATTGGCGGTTTCCTCTTAGCGGCCGCCAAGATCATAGGGCGTTTCTTGGTAGACGTAATAATTCAACCAGTTCTGAAAGAGTAAATTTGTATGTGAGCGCCACAGGTGAACGGGAGTTTTCGTGGGATCGTTGTTAGGGAAGTAGTTGTTGGGAAGAGCTATTGGGAGACCTTTGGCAAGATCCCGGTCATATTCTTCTTTGAGGGTTAAGGTATCATACTCAGAATGACCGGTGACAAAGACCTGGCGCCTATCCTTGGAAACAACAATGTAAACTCCTGCTTCGCTGGACTCGGATAAAATCTCTAATTCGGGATGCTTAGCGAGGTCGCTGCGTTTGGTTTCCGTATGACGGGAGTGGGGAACATAGAATTCGTCATCAAAACCCCGCAGGAGCTGCATACCGTTGAAGCCGCTCTTATTGACATCATGTTGAAAGATACCGAACAACTTTTCAGGCAAAGGGTATTTGGGAATACCATAATGGTGATACAATCCGGCCTGAGCTCCCCAGCAAATGTGAAACGTCGATGTGACGTGAGTTGTTGACCAATCCATAATTTCCTGCAGGTCCTTCCAGTAGGTAACTTCTTCGAAGTCTAAGTGTTCTACCGGTGCCCCTGTGATAATCATGCCATCATAGTTGTGGTTCTTTATATCACTAAAACTTTGATAAAAAGCATCTAAGTGTTCTTGAGAGGTGTTTTTGGACTGATGGCTTTCAATTCGCAAAAGAACGATTTCGACTTGCAAGGGGGAATTTCCGAGCAGTCTTAAGAGTTGAGTTTCTGTGGTTTCTTTGCGGGGCATAAGATTAAGGATCACAATTTTCAAGGGGCGAATATCTTGGTGAAAAGCACGTTCGTAACCCATGACGAAAATATTTTCTTGATTGAGTATTTCCATAGCCGGTAAATGTTCCGGGATTTTAATCGGCATTTAACTAAACCTCCGTTTCACTTCAGATAGATAAAGAATTTTGAAAACTCATTGATTTGGTATCTGCAAATTTATTGTTGCTGCTAAGATCGTGATAAAACGGAGGTTCTATCTTTCAATTCCTGATATTCAAGGCGAAATCGTTGATTCTTTTCCTTCTTTGCCCTTCTAAATTTACGATATTTATATCTGGCTGGCACTAAGAGCTTGATCCAGATCATAAAGAAGGTCATCGATAGTCTCTAAACCAATAGAGAGGCGGATCATGTCCGGTGAGATTCCGGCGGCGCGTTGAGAGGCTTCATCGAGCTGTTGATGAGTGGTACTTGCCGGGTGAATCACCAGGGATTTTGCATCGCCCACGTTGGCTAAATGAGAAAACAGCTGAAGCTTGTTGATGAATTTTTCTCCCTCGCGTAAACCGCCTTTGACCCCAAAGGTAAAGATTGAGCCGGCACCTTTAGGTAAATATTTCTCGGCAAGGGCGCGATAGGGGCTGTTAGGCAGGCTGGGGTAATTTACCCAAGTGACGAATTGATGCTGGTTTAGAAATTCTGCCACCTTCTGAGCATTTTCTACGTGACGTTCCATACGAAGCGGAAGGGTTTCTAAGCCCTGCAAAAATAGGAAGGAGTTAAACGGAGATAGGGCGGCTCCAGTATCACGCAGGAGAGATACCCGGGCCTTGGTGATATAGGCGGCTCTGCCGCAGGCTTCGGTATAGACAATTCCATGGTAGCTAGGATCGGGCTCGCTGAGTCCGGAGAATTTGCCGTTATTCCAGCTGAAGTTTCCGGAATCAACAATGACTCCTCCAATAGATGTCCCGTGCCCGCCGATAAACTTAGTCGCTGAATGAACAACGATATCAGCGCCATGTTCAATGGGGCGGCATAAGTAAGGGGAGGCAAAGGTATTGTCTACGATGAGCGGAAGATTATTTTCGTGAGCAATAATGGCAAGTTTCGTAATGTCGGCTACATTGATTTGAGGATTGCCAATGGTCTCGGTATAGAGAGCTTTTGTTCGTTCCGTAATTTTAGCGCGAAACTCTTCGGGATGATCGCCGTTGACAAAGTGAGTTTTAATTCCCAATTTAGCTAAGGTGTAGGCGAACAAGGTATACGTACCGCCGTAAAGAGAGCCTGAAGCGACAATTTCATCTCCGGCTTGGGCGATGTTAAGGATAGCATACGTAATAGCCGCTTGTCCGGACGAGGTAGCCAGTGCACCTACGCCTCCTTCAAGAAGGGCAAGGCGCTGCTCAAAAACATCTTGGGTGGGATTCATGATCCGAGAATAAATGTTGCCGGGTTCCTTTAAAGAAAAGAGGTTAGCAGCATGTTCTGTGTCGTTGAAAACAAAGGAAGAGGTTTGGTAGATAGGAACGGCACGGGAATTGGTTGCAGAATCGGGACTTTGTCCCCCATGTAATGAAACAGTCTCAAATCCAAATTGGTGTTTTTCGGTCATTGCATTTCTCTCCTTTTCGTAATAGGTTTTTCGGGGCAGTAATTTCCACTGAGACGTACTTTTGAGAATCTTGATTGCCGTTGAGTTTATATAGGTTATCAGGAGAGGGTAAGTTCAGCGAAGTTATTGATAAATAAAGAAAACGATCGCTTCAGAGAAGCGATCGTTAAGTATTTAACACGCTGCTCTCATCTCTCAGAACCTAAGTAAGGTTCTGCTGGAATTAGCACCTTATAGCTTTGCTATCGGTTGCCGGGCATCATAGGGCCAGTCCCTCCGCCACTCTTGATAAGAGATTCAATATTTACTTGGAATCAAGATAATATAGCTACTATAAAGTAAACCCTTTTTTCTGTCAAGATGTAAATGGAGTAATAGTTTGAGGTAATTTATGGATTACCGCTAACTCCTCAGGTTCTGTAAACTGATGGTTGAATTTCCCTGATTTAGGGTTATGATGATAAGTAATCAGGCCGCAAAAGTGTCTGGAAGATGTTTTGCAAGGTAAATTCGGTTTAAAAAACAGAAATGAGATTAGAGATTAGAATTAGAATGGAGAGGCGTACAATGAAATTCTCAAGTCCTTTGTTAGTCGTTTCGAATATGGAAACGGCAAAACATTTTTACTATGAAGTGCTTGGCCTAGAAGTTATTTTTGATTTTGGCGCCAATGTAACTCTAACAGGCGGTATTGCTTTACAAACAAAAGATACTTGGCTTAAATTTATTCGAAAAAAGGATCATGAAATTGTTTTCGGAGGAAATGCAGCGGAGTTATATTTTGAAGAAGATGATTTTGAGGGTTTTCTTCAAAAGATAAATGTTATTGCAGACATTAACTATGTACATCCTTTGCTGGAACATTCTTGGGGACAGCGTGTTGTTCGCTTCTATGATCCAGACAAGCATATCATAGAAGTTGGAGAAAATTTGATGATGGTTGTCCGGCGATTTATAAATAGTGGCCTATCGGTCGAAGAAACTGCTATTAGAATGGATGTGCCCGTTGATTATATAAAATCTTGTTTAGATTCCCATGCTGCAATTGCAGCACCAGCGGATGATGAAAATAGATCATGACTTTAGGTCGGGTAGCTTCGCCCAGAGCTTTACCGATTCTCCATGCAATGAGTTCACTATTGTGGGCGAAGCTGCCTTCCTTTGAGGTCTATAGTGTTCGGGGCTATTTTTTAAGGAGATACTTAATAAACTCTGTAGTAATTGAGTTAAAGACAGTTGGATTAAATAAATCGCCTCCTGTGCCAGGTACTTCGCACAGGAGGCGATTTCCTTAGAAGTAGTTCAATTAGAGGTTTTCCATGGCTACTGACAGCATTAGTTTAATCCGATTAAGCTGATTAACTTCGCTGGCTCCGGGATCGTAGTCAATAGGTGCAATGTTGGCCGCAGGGTATGAGCGCCGGAGTTCACGAATCATACCCTTTCCTGTAATATGGTTTGGTAAGCAGGCAAAAGGCTGCAAACAAATGATATTGTTGACTCCGCTGCGAATCAATTCCACCATCTCTCCGGTCAAAAACCAGCCTTCTCCTGACTGATTGGCAAGGGAAAGATGGTTTGAAGCGTATTTGGCTATTTCTTCAATAGGTTTGGGGGCTGTAAAGCGTTTACTGGCATTGAGAGCCTTTTTCATCTCCCGGCGATAGGCTTCAATCCGACCGATGGAGAAATTGCCGGACACCATACTCCAAAAACTTCCGGATAATTGTTGGTATTTAATACGGTTATCAAAAGCACCGTATAATAGGAAATCTGCGAGGTCAGGTACAACTGCTTCCGCGCCTTCAGATTCCAGCAGTTCCACAATGTTATTATTAGCCGTGGGATGGAATTTAACAAGAATTTCACCCACAACCCCGACTTTAGGTTTGAGCCAATCTTCGTGAATCGGGAGGGAGTCAAAGTCCTCGACAATTTGCCGGATGTTTTTTTCATAGTCCTTGGTATTACCTGTCTTTAAGGATTCTTGACAGCGTGCTACCCAGGATTCATATAAGCGATTCGCTGAGCCTGGTTCCATTTCGTAAGGGCGCACTCGGTAAAGAACGCGCATCAGGAGATCTCCGTAGATCAATCCCTGCATCACTTTCTTAAAAATGGGAAGGGTAATTTTAAAGCCTGGGTTTTGCTCTAAGCTGGATGAATTTCCCGTATTTAAAGCAACTACCGGGATGTGTCCCAGATGGGCGTCCGCCAAGGCCTTGCGGATAAAGGCAATATAGTTGGTCGCCCGGCATCCTCCACCGGTTTGGGAGATGATAACTGAGGTGTTGTTTAAATCATACTTGCCGGAATTTAAGGCTTTCATGATTTGTCCGACGACAATAATAGCCGGGTAGCAAGCATCATTATGCACGTATTTTAAGCCTTCATCAATGGCAGATTTATCGACGGAAGGTAAAATTTCAATCGTATAGCCTGCCATTTCAAAACCGGTTTGAAAAAACTGAAAGTGAATTGGGGACATTTGAGGTACTAAGAGAGTATGAGTTTTTTTCATTTCCTGAGTGAAAATTACTCGCGAAGGTCTTGTGATCAGCTTTTCGGGGGTTACCTGACGTTTATCCCGTTCATTGATGGCAGCGATTAAAGAACGGACACGAATTCGGGCAGCCCCTAAATTATTAATCTCGTCAATTTTAATAACGGTATAAATCTTGCCGTATGCTTCGAGGATTTCTTTAACTTGGTCTGTCGTGACGGCATCTAAACCGCATCCAAAGGAGTTTAGCTGTATCAACTCCAGAGAGCTCTGTTGGGCTACATAGCTTGCTGCCGCATAAAGTCTTGTATGATAGACCCACTGGTCCACAATCCGCAAAGGCCGTTCGACCTGGTTTAAGTGACTGATAGAGTCTTCCGATAAAATCGCAAACCCGTAGGATTGAATCATCTCCGGAATTCCATGGTTAATTTCAGGATCAAGATGATAGGGTCTTCCCCCCAGAACAATCCCTTTTATTTGATGATCTTTGATATATTGAAGGGCTTCTTCACCCTTCTTTCGGGAGTCCTCTTTATAGTTGTCTAACTCTGCATAAGCCTTTTCCATGGCCTTGAGAATCTCTTGGCTTGGGATTTTTTCCGGTGCTAACTCTTCAATTAAGCGTTTCCCCATGCGACGGGGATTGTCAATCGGTAAAAATGGGTGATAAAAGGTGATCTCCGGGGTTCTCAGGATATCCATGTTAGCGTTAATGGTCTCCGGATAGGAAGTGACGATGGGACAATTGTAATGGTTATTGGATTCCGGGTCTTCTTGACGGTTATAGGGTATGCAAGGATAAAAGATTTTTTTTACCCCTTTTTTCACTAAATCGGCAATATGACCATGGGCAAGTTTTGCCGGATAACAGGCCGATTCGGAAGGAATAGTATCCATACCACGTTCATAGAGGGGTTTTGAAGATCGCCCGGAGAGAATAACCCGGTAGTTTAACTCGGTAAAAAAGGTAAACCAGAAAGGATAATCTTCATAAATGTTTAAAACCCGGGGAATTCCAAGGGTGCCGCGAGTCGCTTTAGAGGGAGATAAGGGCACATAATTAAAGACCCGTTTATATTTATAGTCAAAAAGGTTGGGGATTTGAGATTTTGTGATGGTTTTACCCTCACCGCGTTCGCAGCGATTCCCGGAGAAAAATTCATTGCCGTTGGAAAAGCGTCGAATTGTAACCAGACAGTTGTTTCCGCAGAGGCCGCATCGTTTCATGGAGGTCTCTGAGGAGAGCTCTTGAAGTTCTTCAAGAGGCAGGAGTGTTGTCTGATAGCCGGTCTCCAAGCGATCTTTAGCTATTAGAGCAGCTCCAAAAGCTCCCATAATCCCGGCAATATCCGGACGCACCACTTCACGATTAACAAGCGTTTCGAGAGCCCTCAAGACTGTATCGTTATAGAACGTACCTCCTTGGACAACAATCTTTTGACCCAGTTCATCAGCGTTCCGCAAACGGATGACCTTGAAAAGGGCGTTTTTAATCACAGAAATTGCGATGCCTGCGGAGATATCGCTGACCTCAGCACCCTCCTTCTGGACTTGTTTAACCTTGGAGTTCATGAAGACGGTACAGCGTGTGCCGAGGTCCACTGGATGCTTGGATTCTTGGCCGATCTTAGCAAATTCTTGGACACTCATATTCAGGGATTGGGCAAAGGTTTCCACGAAAGAGCCGCATCCTGATGAACAAGCTTCGTTTAACGTGATGGATTCGATGACTCCATTACGGATAACTAAGCTCTTCATATCTTGTCCACCGATATCCAACACAAAGTCAACGCCGGGAAGGAAGAAATTTGCAGCTGCATAATGAGCTACTGTTTCTATTTCTCCAATGTCGACTTTGAGAGCCGCTTTAATGAGATGTTCGCCGTAGCCGGTAACGGCAGAGTTAAGGATTTTAATCTTCGGATTCAGTTTGGCATAAAGGCTCTTTAAGGCTTCAGCCGTTGACTCAAGAGGATTCCCCTGATTACTATTGTAGAAAGAATAGAGCAAACCTCCCTGGTCGTCAATCAAGGCCAGCTTTGTCGTTGTAGATCCGGCATCAATCCCCAGGTAAGCATTCCCTTGATAAGATTCTAAATCTACGCGCTTAACCTTATGCTGGGCATGCCTTTGTTTGAAGGCCTCATAATCTTCCTCATCTTTAAAGAGGGGATTTAACTCTGCGTTTTCTTCATTGTTGATTTTGTAAATCATAGGTGCCCGTTCATAGAGACACTCTTGAGTGACCGGTTGCTGATCGCGAGAGGAAAGGGCTGCACCGATGGCTACAAAGTATTGAGAGTCATCAGGGAAAATAATGCTTTCTTCATCCAAATTCAAGGTTTCAATAAAACGCTTTCTTAGTTCCGAAAGGAAAAATAAAGGGCCACCTAAAAAAGCCACGTTACCCGTGATCGGACGTCCTTGAGCTAAACCGCTGATGGTTTGGTTAACAACAGCCTGGAAAACAGAAACGGCAATATCTTCTTTTGCAGCTCCCTCGTTAAGCAAGGGTTGAATATCTGTTTTAGCAAATACGCCGCAGCGTGAGGCAATGGGATAAATGGTTTTGTAATTTTTCGCCAGTTCGTTTAAACCAAGAGCATCTGTTTGCAGCAAGGAAGCCATCTGATCAATGAAGGCTCCGGTTCCTCCGGCACAGGTTCCGTTCATTCGCTGTTCAAGGGAATCGCCAAAATAAGTGACCTTAGCATCTTCACCACCAAGTTCTATTGCCGCATCGGTGGCGGGGATAACAATTTTTATGGCGTTGGAGCAGGCCATAACTTCCTGAATAAAGGGAACGTCTAATGTTTGAGAAATGTTATATCCCCCGGAACCTGTAACCATTAAGGTCAAGGCATGTCCTTGGAGGATTGTTTTGGCATCCTCAAGCATCATAACAACTGTATTTCGTATATTGGAAAAATGTCGTAAATAATTCTTATAGACTATTTTTCGATTGTCGAGCACGACGAGTTTTACTGTTGTAGAACCTACGTCTAATCCGATATTTAAAACTCTACTCATTTTCATCCTCCACTGACGTATTATGCAAAATCATCTCCATAGGTAGGTTATCTTGGGAGGTGGTTACAATGGTTGAGCGCTTCTTCTAAGATAATTTTTACGTGCTCATCATGGATACAATAGCGCACGTGTTTTCCTTCTTTATGCGAGCGGGCGAGTCCCATGTTCTTAAGCAAGCGTAAATGGTGAGAGGCTCCTGAAATCGTCAATTCAGTAATCTGAGCAAGATCGCAAACGCAAAGATTTGGTTCTTGGAGTAAAGCATAAATAATTTTCACCCGAGTTTCATCGGCTAAGGCCTTAAAAATAGGGGTTACGCCTTCCATTTGGGAGAGTGAGTGAGACAACTCCTTTGAACGGTTAGGGGGAATGTGGCAATCCGGATTGCACAAGTGTTGATTAACTAGACGTTTCAAAAATATCCCCCCTTATTTAGTTTACTTAATAAACATTATAATGTTTGCTTGAATGTTTGTAAATAATTTTGGCAGGTTTGGTTATGCGAAGATGATAATTATTAGGTGTGGAGATTGATTACCTATAGTTTCTTTGTATGCCGGATTAAGGGGTTTTAGGACAGGGTCCTTCTAGAATTAGAGGATCGTTTGATCCCTTTTCAACAGTTCGAGCCTTCAAAATAATGATCTGGTGAAATATCAGTGTGAAAGAAAAATGATTAATTTAACGTTGATTTTTATTTTCGCAAAGATCTTAATTAACAAGGTTTTAAGTCTGTTTATGTCGAATAATGTAAGCTGAAAATCCTTTCCGTTGGGAGGAGAAGTATGGATGTGTTTTTAACGAACGAGTTTCAGTTTCAGTCACTGACCTATGCTTTAGCAGAGGGCTTGCTGCTGTTTGATCAGGAAGGGATTCTTCGTTATTTGAATATGGAAGCTGAGCGTCTTTTGGGTTGGAATGCGGCTAAAGACATAGGGGTGCGATCTTTCAAGGATTTGTTTGACCCTGCTCAGATTTCTCAAGAAGAATGCTGTTTTTTTCAGAGTTCGCTAATTTCTTCAGAACCTGTCAAAGCTAAAGAAAAAGAAATCCTTCGCTCAGATGGGACCAATATTTCCGCTTTAGTTATTACTTCTCCAATTTTAAAAGATGATCTGATGTTAGGCTGCGCTGTCGTTGTGAAACAAGACATCAGTGAACGCCTAACAATTCAAAATGAGCTGCTGCGGCAGGAAGAACTATATCGTGATATGTTTGAAAACATGAGCAGTGCGGTGGTGATTTTTGAACCTATTAACAATGGAGAAAATTTTATCTGCACGGCTCTTAATCAGACGGCGGAGCGAGTTGAAAATATTCCCAGGCAGCAAGGGATTGGGGCATTGATCACTGAACTATTTCCAATGATCAAAGAATTAGGTGTCTGGGACCTTGTGCTTGAAGTATATCGCACTGGAGAGAAGAGACATTTCCCGGCCGTTTATTATAATAATCCGCGCTGTTCAGGATGGAGCGAAGGGGTCATCTATAAACTCGCCACTGGGAACATTGTCTTCTTGTATGATGATGTAACTCACCGTAAACTTAACGAAAAAGCTCTTTGGCAAGAAAAAGAACGTGCTGAAGTGACCCTGGCCTCGATCGGAGATGGTGTAATTACCACGGATGTTCTTGGGAATATAACCTACCTTAACCCTGTTGCTGAAACGATAACGGGCTGGAACGGTCAGGAGGCTGTCGGTCTGAGGATTGAGCAGGTATTTGATATTTGCAGTGAAAGTGCGGAGACAGCATTAGTTCAGCCGGTTCGTCAATGCCTGCGGGAACATAAAGTCATCACTGTGACAAATCCGGCCATGATTAGGCAGCGACATAGCCAACAGTACTTTCATATTGAAGTTTCTGTAGCTCCTATGCGCGACCGGGAAGAAACGGTGGTTGGGGCAGTTTTAGTTTTTCGCGATGTGACCGAAAAACGAACGTTGCTTTATCGCTTAACCCATCAGGCTAATCATGACTCATTAACAGATTTGCCCAATCGCTTATTGTTTAAAGACCGCTTACAATTGGCTATTTTGCAGGCCTGCCGTCGTCAAGAAAAGATTGCCGTCTTTTTCGTTAACATGGACGATTTTAAACTTATCAATGACACCTATGGACATGAGGTAGGTGATACTATACTTTGCCAGATAGCCGAACGACTGCAAAAAGCTTTGAGGCCTGATGATACGGTCGCCAGACAAGGGGGTGATGAATTTCTTATTTTATTGCCGGAACTGTCTTCTGAGCAGCAAGCTGCTCAAATCGCGCGAAAACTGCTAAAGGCCCTGAATTCCCCCTTTCAGATTGGTGATCAAGAAACTTATATATCGGCCAGTTTGGGTATTGCCCTCTATCCTGTGGATGGCGAAGAACCGGAGGTTCTGATTCAACATGCTGATGTGGCTATGTATCAGGTTAAAGCTGAAGGACGCAACCATTATCACTTCTATACGGAAGCGCTTAATGAGCGTCTGTCGGAACGGTTGAAACTGCAAAATGAAATGCGTCGTGCTTTGAAAAATAATGAATTCTTTCTTGAATATCAACCTCAATATTGTCTGAAGAATGGACGGATTTGTGGCATAGAAGCGTTAGTACGCTGGCGGCACCAGGAAAGAGGAATTCTTTATCCGGGGAAATTTATTCCCTTGGCTGAAGAAAATGGCCTTATCTTGCCCTTAGGAGAATGGGTTCTACGCTCAGCCTGTACTCAGAATAAACTTTGGCAGGATTTGGGTTACCCCCCCGTGAGCATTGCAGTAAATCTATCGCCACGTCAATTTCGTCAGAAGGATCTCATTGGAAAAATTACCCGGATCTTAGATGATACAGGGCTGGAACCGCATTGGCTGGAATTGGAGATTACCGAGAGTTTGAGTATGGAAGACGTAGAATTAAGTTCGGAGATTCTTCGAAAAATGAAATCTATGGGAATCCGTCTTTCCATTGACGATTTTGGGACTGGATTTTCATCACTGAGTTATCTTAGCCGGTTTTCTCTGGATACATTAAAAATTGACCGCTCTTTTATTTCCTCTTTGAGTGAATATGCAGACAAACAAGCTATTGTTCTAACGATCATCCAGTTAGCTAAGAATTTAGGCCTCAAGGTTATCGCTGAAGGAGTAGAAAGTCCTGACCAGTTAGATTTCCTTAGCAAAAAGGACTGTGATGTGGTACAAGGTTTTCTGCTTGCCAAACCTATTCCTGTGGGAGATATTAGACCATATTTTGCCTTTGAATTGAAGGACTTAATATTGAAGGATTTCATGAAGCCCGCAGCCATCAAAACCGCTAAATAATATTAGAGGCAGTAACAACATATGGTTACTGCCTCTAATTTATCCAATCGTGAGACTTCCACTTTTATTGGGATTAGGCCCTGTTTTCTGCTTCGATGGGGGTCGAGTCCACCCTTCAGTACGATAGTATTTGTTATTGGCTGTTAAGGTTAAAGTGTTATTCCCGGGATAACAGCCGGTGTATATAGTCTTTGCGAAAGTTCATTGTCTATCATAAAGAGCCCGGCTCCGTCTTCCTTGATAAGCTTTAATCTATTGACGATACGCCCCATGTTTTCTTCTTCTTCCGATTGTTCTGTAATAAACCATTGCAAGAAAATTTCCGTAGTATGATCTTTAATCTCTCGTGCAATATCCATTAGGGAATAGATGGATTGGGTTATAAATTGTTCATGCTTTAAGGCAAGCTCAAAAACTTCTAAAGGGCTGGAAAAGTCATTTTGAGGTTCTTGAATTTCTGTTAAGGTGACTTTGCCGCCAATTTTGTTCAAATAATTAAAAAAGCCTAAAGCGTGATCACGTTCTTCCTGTACTTGGACCCGAAAGTAATTAGTAAAGCCATCAAGATTATGGGATGAAAAATATGCTTGCATGGCAAGATAGAAATAAGCAGAAAAGAGTTCTTTATTAAGTTGTTCGTTCAGCGCTTGAATCATTTTAGCATTTTGCATGTAGGGCCCCATCCTTTCTATGTTTAAATAACTTCATCCTTAGAGATTTTTTCTACACTCAATTAGGAATTCCTGCCTGTTAATATAATTCTTCTTAAAAAAGAAGGAGTTTAATAAATTACGAAGAATATTTTATATATAGTTTCAAGTACTTTAATTGAGTGATAAAGGAGGTAATCTTATGTTTAATAAAATATTAGTACCCACAGATGCATCCGAATATTCTCGCCGTGCCTTTAAAACTGCTTTGGACATGGCAAGAACGTTTAATTCTGAAATTGAGCTGCTCTTCGTGACGTACGTTCCGGAAGCTTATTGGGGATATGCTATTGCGGCAAGTTTCATAGTTCCTCCCGAACAACTTGAAGAAGGAGGAGAGCTGGCCTTAGATACAACTCTTGAAGGCATGGATATTGAGGGCGTAAAAATCACCAGGAAAAAACTTGAGGGGCATCCCGCAACCGTCATTGCTTCTGAAGCAGAAAATGAGACGTTTGATTTAGTGGTCATGGGAAGTCATGGCTATGGGCCTATCACTGGTTCTGTATTGGGGAGTGTAAGCCAAGGCGTCCTGCAACGAGTTAAGTGTCCCGTTCTTATTGTGAAGTAGCAGTATTCCTTCTTTGGGTGTCTCGAAGTTCTTCAGATAATCCTTTCGAAATCGAGCAATGGTATTATGGTCAAAAGAGGGCTCGTTGTTTGCGAACTGTTCTAGTTCGTTTTGCAACGGCCCTTACAAATTTGCTTATAGTTTAGAAAGGAAATCCTAGGCGCCGAATGAGCGCAAACCCGGCTCTTTTGGCAAGGGGTATAAACAGTTTGTTCACAATAGGACTACCCAGACGTTGGGCAAGCGGCAGCCCTACTTTTCTGACTAAAGGCGGTCCGAACTGTTGCGCGAGAGGTAATCCGATTTTTCGCGCCAGAGGAGGACCAAACTGTTTCATAAAAGAAGGACCGTATTGTTTCAGGAGAATTCCTGCTTGTTGTTGCCAAAGATCGGTTGTTTCTGAGGTGAAAGATGAAGATGAAGATGAAGATTCTTTTTCTTGATGAGAGTTTTTCTTTAAAACAGGAAAAGGTTTGACATTTTCTTGTGGGGCAGGTACTTCTTCCGCTTTAATGTCCAGCGGAATGAAGGTTTTGGAACTATTCCCCTGAACCGGGACGAGCCCTGGTCTTTGCTTAGAAATAAAATCATAGGATCGATCAGGAGAAGAGAACGTTGTCTGCTGAGTTGGGAAAAACCCCCGTTGCCCCGTTAATGGAGACATGGGCAAAACCCCCTTTTGAATTACAGGATGGTTTTTGTTCATAATACACGATATGCATTAGATGGGAATTTGTTAAAATAATGGATAAATTATGTAAGTTATTGCATTATGTTGAATAATAGAAAGGAGCAAGCAGTTATCACAAAATGTGCAGCTGCTTGCTCTTATTTCATACTATCGGAAAGTATAACCTTTGGTTATATACTGCAAGAAGAGCTAATTCGTGCGAAGACAGTGTCTTCGTCTTCTAGCATAAGTGCAACTTAGCTGCCGCTTTCGCCAGAGGCTTAGCGACAGCTAAGTTTTCTTTATATCTTTAATGAAATGTAACGTTAGTCGGCAAGTGCAATTGCTTCAATTTCGATAATTGCATCTTTGGGCAGGCGGGCAACTTGCACAGCGGAACGAGCCGGAGGATCATTTGGGAAATACCCGGCATAAATGGCATTCATAGCGGCAAAATCATTCATGTCTCTGAGAAAAACTACAGTTTTCACGATCTTCTCCATGGAAGCCCCAGAGGACTCTAGGATAGCTTTAACATTATCTAACGATTGTCTGGTTGCCCCTTCAATATCTGTTGCTAATTCTCCGGTTTCTGGATTTATGGGGAGCTGGCCGGAGGTAAAAATCAGATTTCCTGCTTTAATCCCTTGTGCATAGGGGCCAATGGCTGCAGGGGCTTTTTGAGTATTAAGGGTTTGTTTGCTCATCATATCATCTCCTTGGAAAAATAATTCTAGTAAGAACACTAGCTATAAGTATACTTGATTTTTGAAGAATTAACCAAGCAAATTGTATTTTAGTTCTTTGGTTTTGGATTTTGCAATAGGAACAGGGTAAAATAATCTCAATAGAATACTGTAGAAGGGAGTGCTGACATGAGTTTAGTTTACATAGCCTTTGTTCCGCATCCACCTATTGTTATTCCGGAAATCGGCGGTGAGGAAGTCCATAAATGTCAATCAACTCTGGAAGCGTATCGGGAAATAGCAAGGCGGCTGGCTGCTGCGGATATTGAGACGGTAGTTTTAGTCTCGCCTCATGCTCCCCTAACAAATGAAGGAATAACTCTATTTGCGGAGGCAAATGTACAAGGCAGTTTTGCTCAATTTGGGGCAGGGGGATTAAATTCTTCCTGGTCCAATGATCTATCAATCGTCAACGAATTACAACAACATCTTAAAAACATGATCCCAATCAAAGGAAAAATTGACCATGGAGCCTTGGTGCCGCTTTATTTTCTGCAAGAGGCAGGATGGAGAGGTAAGGTTGTACTGATGGGAATGCCTTTGAAACATCCTGATGAGTATGGCAGGCAGATAGGGCGGATCCTTGATCAATATCAGGGAAGAGTCGCTCTTATTGCCAGCGGAGATCTTTCCCATCGCTTAAAGAAAGAGGGACCTTATGGATTCGACCCCGCCGGGCCGGAATTTGACCAGGCAATTTTCAGGGGTTTGCAGCGTGACGTGAGAAAAATCAACGACATACCGGTTCGGCTTATCGAAAATGCAGGAGAGTGTGGTTATCGAAGCTTGCAGTTGGCATTAGCTGCTAAAGAAGGTGCTCCGCAAGTGCTGTCTTATGAGGGACCCTTTGGCGTTGGATATTTAGTGGCTGATTTGTATCATTCCTCTCCCCTGCCCCGTTGGGCCAGGCGTTGTCTTCAGGCCCATTTGAAGCATGAGGAACTTAAACTTGCAGATTTCCCGCAGGAACCTGAATTTTTTCAGCGCGGGGGATGCTTTGTGACTCTGAAGCAGAATGGGCAATTGCGCGGATGTATCGGAACTACAACACCGTGGCAAGAGAATCTAGCTTTAGAAATTAAGCATAATGCGGTTGCAGCAGGGACAGAAGATCCACGTTTTTGGCCGGTGGAGATTGAGGAATTGGAGAGTTTAACGATCACTGTGGATGTTTTAGGTGATCTGGAGAAAATATCCGAACCGGAAGAATTGGACCCTTGGCGCTATGGTGTTGTTGTACGCAGAGGAGGGAAAAGCGGGCTCTTGCTTCCGCATTTGGAAGGTGTTGATACCGTCTCCGAGCAAATAAGCATCGCGAAACAAAAAGCCGGAATTTCGCCCCGGGAAGAGGCAGATCTCTGGCGCTTCGAGGTTGTGAGACATTATGAGTAACCTAAGTCGGGAATCCTCCAGTGCTAGCTGCCTTCTGTGCCCTCAACATTGTCTTCTGCAGCCAGGGCAAGCTGGGCGATGCCATACTCGCGAAAACCGGGGAGGCGAGATCGTCTCTCTCACTTACGGCGAAGCTGCTGCCTGGAATCTTGACCCCATTGAGAAAAAACCGCTCTACCATTTTTATCCTGGGTCTTGGATCTTTTCCGTAGGAGGG
>JGI2924J29684_1077303_pt1 | contig 15591 bp, 10 predicted proteins | sample BenlonsequencITS_FD_29684 | JGI IMG/M metagenome (IMG submission 29684)
TTGAGGCTGAGTTTCCCTATCAAGAGACTGCGGATCAGCTTCGCTGCATCGAAGAGGTCAAGGCCGATATGGAGAGTGACCGCCCCATGGATCGGCTTATCTGCGGTGATGTGGGTTACGGGAAAACCGAGGTTGCCATGAGAGCCGCCTTCAAGGCCGTTGTCGCAGGAAAGCAGGTCGCCTTTCTTGCTCCGACGACGATCCTTGCCGAGCAGCATTACGAAAACTTTTGCGAACGGTTTAAGAGATATCCTGTCAAGATTGATATGGTAAGTCGTTTTGTTCCCAAGAAAAAGCAACATCAGATCCTCTCGGCCCTGACCGAGGGCTCCGTCGACCTTCTTATCGGAACACACAGGATCCTTCAGAAGGATGTTCTGTTTAAAAACCTCGGCCTCATCGTCATAGACGAAGAGCAGCGCTTCGGGGTTAAAGATAAGGAGCGGCTTAAGGAGCTGCGAACATCGGTGGACAGTCTTTCTCTTTCCGCCACTCCTATTCCCAGGACCTTGCACATGTCTCTGTTGAAGATTCGTGATATCTCTCTGCTCACTACCGCCCCGAACAATAGGCGTCCCATTGAGACAACTATTCAGGAGTTCGACGAAGAGCTTGTAGCAAAGGCCATTAGAAGGGAGATGGACCGCGGCGGTCAGGTCTTTTTCCTTCATAATCGAGTGGAAACCCTCCCTCAGGTGCGGAGATTTCTTGAACGCCTTATCCCTGAGGTCTTTGTCGAGATCGCCCATGGTCAGATGTCCAGCAGCCAGCTGGAGGATATCATGCATCGTTTTATCCACGGCTCCTTTCAGGTTTTGCTTGCCACGACGATCATAGAAAACGGGATCGATATTCCCAACGTCAATACCATCATCATAGACAGGGCCGACATGTACGGGATCAGCCAGCTTTACCAGCTGAGGGGAAGGGTCGGGCGTTCGGACCGCAGTTCCTACGCCTATCTCTTCTACCCGGAACAGCGCTCACTCTCCGAGATTGCCATGAAGCGTCTGCAGATCATCAGCGATTATACCGAGCTGGGATCGGGCTTCAAGATTGCCATGAAGGATATGGAGGTCCGTGGCGCCGGAAATCTTCTCGGTCGCCAACAGCATGGCGAGATTCTTTCGGTCGGTTTCGATATGTATCTTCGGATCCTCGATGAAGCCGTCGCTGAAATGAGCAGAGGCGACGGCGAAGAAATTCCTGTCGAGGTCTATCTTGAGCTCGATTATTCCGGCTATATTCCCGACTCCTACATCACCGATCCCACCGAAAAGATGGAGGTCTACAAAAAGATTGCTGCTATCCAGGTTGATGAAGATCTGCAGATGGTAGTTGCGGAGTTGCATGACCGCTTCGGACCCATACCTGATGAGGTACTGAGTCTTCTTGCCATCAGTGAAATCAGAATTTTCTGCAGACATATGTCCATCGTTTCTCTCAAAGAACGGCGTGGACATGTGGAGATAGAGTTCGGAAGGGTTTCGAAGATATCAGCCCAAAAGGTTGTCAGGATGATAGCCGAGAGCAAGGGAGCCGTACGGATCGACCCGAAGCGGCCCAATATCTTACATATGGATACAACAGCAATCGGCCTGAAAGAGAAATCGGAATTTATTAGAGAAAAGCTCCAGGCTTTAGTATAATAATGCCGGGGGAAACATGAAAAAGAAGACCTTTGATCTTATTTGCAGCGTTGGAGAGCTGACCGGCATTTTCCATAAAAAGACGAACATAAACGGTTTACTGCATATTGTGGTAAAGCTGGTTGCCAAACATATGGAGACCGAAGCGTGCTCAATTTTTCTCCTGGACAACACAACGGGAAATCTGGTCCTCCGTGCTTCGGTAGGCCTCAATCCCGATATGATCGGTATCCTTTCGCTTACTCCGGGAGAAGGTATTACCGGCACAAGCCTCAAGGAATCCCGTGCCATTAATGTTCCCAGAGGCTCAAATGATCCCCATTTCAAATATATCGAAGGTATTTTTGAAGAGCGCTACGAGAGTTTTCTCGCCGTTCCGATTCTTCATTCCAAGCATCGTCTCGGCGTTATTGTCCTTGAAGACAGTAGGCCCGACTATTATACGGAAAGAGATCAGCGAGCTCTTGGAACGATTGCCAGTCAACTTGCCGCTTTTTTGGAAAACGCGAAACTTCTGCTCGAGCTTCGAAATCAGAAAAACAGAGGCCCGGAAGAGGCTAAGGATGAAAAAGATAACCGCCGGCTTCCTCTGAAGGATTTTTATCGGGGCGAGGCTGCTTCCGGCGGAATTGCCCTGGGGCGGGCCGTGCTGGTCAGCGGCAGTGGGGGAGACCTCCTTTTGAGCGCTGGCCATGAAGCGTATCGGCAAGGTGAATCCGCCTTTGAAGAGGCTTTGGAAAAAACAAAACGCCAGCTGGAACTTTTGCAGCAGCACATGGAAGATGCGCTGTCGGAGGTCGGTTCCCTCATCTTTGGAAGCCATCTTCTCATGCTCAGCGACGAGGATTTTTCCGGTTCAATGCGTAAAAATGTACGGGAGGGAATGACGCCACAGCAGGCTGTCGTCAAGGTTGTCAACGAGTATGTAATGCTCTTTATCAACAGTAGAAATCAGAACGTCCAGGAAAAGGTTCATGATGTAAAAGACCTTGGCCACCGGCTTTTGAAGAATCTTCTGGTTAATGAGACCGAAGATGGTGATTATTCGGGGCAGATTGTGGTTGCTCAGAACCTCCTGCCTTCCGAGCTGGTGAAATTGGGGGTTCAGAATACCGAAGGATTTGTGCTCTTTGGGGCGGGAATGACAAGCCACATTTCGATTCTTTCCCGCTCTCTTGAGGTTCCCGTTATCCTTTTAGGCGATAAAAATTTCTTCCAGTTTGTGGAAAATCGACTCCTTATCCTCGATGCCTATCAGGGAACGATCATGGTCGATCCCGCAGAAGAGGTTATTGATCGATATCTTGAAACCGATCGTAGGGAAACCGACAGACGAAACGAGGATTATGCGGAACCCTTTGAGCCCATTGCCTTGCCAAATGGTAGGAATGTGGAACTTCTTGCGAATATCAACATTCTCAGTGATGTCCATTCCGCCAAAAGGTCGGGGGCTAAGGGGGTCGGGCTCTATCGAAGTGAGTTTCTCTATCTGATCCGTAACAGTTTCCCCACGGAAGAAGAACAGGTCGTTATTTATGAGAAATTGTTGAACCAGATCGATAATGTGGTGTTTCGTACCTTTGATCTGGGAGGCGATAAGATTCTGCGGTCGGCCTCCTCCTCAAATGAGAAAAATCCCTTTATGGGGTTGCGGTCGCTTCGCTACGCAATGAAGAATCGGGATTTGTTTAAGATACAGCTGCGGTCGATTCTCCGTGCCGGAAAGGGGAAAACGATTAAGATTCTTTTCCCGCTGGTGGCCGGCCCCGAGGATTTTCTTGAGGCCCGGGAGGTGGTGTACGAGGCGGCTGGAGCGCTGGAGGCCGAGGGGATCGAGCATAATGCCAATCCTCAGATCGGAGCGATGATCGAGTTGCCTTCCTCAGCTTTACTTGTTGAAGAGATAGCCGAGCATGCCGATTTTCTCTCTATTGGAACCAACGATCTTGTTCAGTATGTCCTTGGGGTGGATCGAACGAATCAACAGATTGCCCACCTCTATGATCAGCAACATCCCGCCGTTCTAAGATTGCTGAAGATGATTGCCGAAGGGGCGGAGCGAAAGGGATGTCCTGTTAGTGTCTGCGGTAACAGTGCTACCGATCCCCAGATGTTGCATTTTTTCATTAAGTCAGGTATCTATTCCTTTAGTGTTGATCCTCGGTCCTTTTCCGACGTGCGCGCCGTGCTTCAGGAAATTGCCGATGAAATGATCGAATGAGAAGCGTGGTATTGTGGAAGAACCGGAAAGAAGAATCAGAAGCTACAGCAGAAGAAGCGGCAGACTCAGCTCTTCCCAGGAGCGGGCTCTTGCGGAGCTATTGCCTCGTTATGGGGGGACTCTTTCAATTGAAAGGTCTCTGCCCTTGTCGCAATGGTTTCCCGAAGATGGCCGAATCGTTTTGGAGATCGGCTTTGGTATGGGGGAGGCCACCGTCGAGATCGCCGAGAAGTTTCCCGATCATTTCTTCCTTGGTGCTGAGGTCCACAAGCCTGGAATCGGACGCCTTTTGAATGAGATTGAGCGGCGAGGGATAAAGAATATCAGGGTAGTTCATGGAGATGCGGATATTCTGATCCGTACAATGCTCCCAAAGCTTTACCTTTCGGGGGTTCATATCTTTTTCTCTGATCCATGGCCGAAAAAACGGCACCATAAGCGTCGCTTGATTCAAGCCCCCTTTTTACGATCGCTGCTGCCCGTATTGAAACCTGATGGTTACATCTATATGGTAACGGATTGGGAAGATTATGCTCAGTGGATTCTTGCCGAGTCTGAAAAGGTGCCGGAATTGGAAAACCCATACAAAGGCTATGCGTCTCCTATCCCCTGGAGACCAGAGACTCGCTTCGAAAAAAAGGGCCTTGATAAGATGCACCTGATCCGAGAGATCTGGCTTCAAAAGCGATAGTTCCTCTTCTATTGCATAAAAATCGATTTTATAGCACTATTGTTGCAATAATATTCATTTATCACCTGGAGGGGTACCACATCTATGGTAAATAGCATCGATATGCAAAGACTTTCTGCTATCATTTTAAAAAATAATCAGATTGATCCCTCTTTTTTCAGCCGTTACGATGTAAAGCGGGGCCTTCGGAATAACGATGGTACCGGCGTTCTTGTCGGGCTCACCCAGATTGGTGATGTTCATGGATATATAGTCGATGAGAAAGAGAAGGTCCCGGTGGAAGGACGGCTTCGTTATCGCGGAATCGATGTGGCCGACCTTGTGAACGGTTTTCAGAGGGAACGGCGTTTCGGTTATGAGGAGACTGTCTACCTGCTGCTCTTCGGACAGCTTCCGAATGAGGCCGAGCTGGAGGAGTTCAAGACGGTTCTCGGTAGCAGGCGCTTGTTGCCGGACGGTTTTACCGAAGATATGATTCTCACGGCTCCCAGCTCAAATATTATGAACAAGCTGGCCAGGAGTGTTCTTGCCTCCTATTCCTATGATGATAACGCCGAGGATTCCAGCATCGAAAACGTGCTGCGACAAGCAGTGTGCCTGATCGCTCGCTTTCCGGTCTTTGTTTCCTATGGATTTCAGGCAAAACAGCACTACCATGCAAATAAGACCCTTTTTATTCACTCCCCCGACCCGAAGCTTGGAACCGCGGAGAATCTTCTCCGTCTGATTCGTCCCGATGCAAAATACACGAAACTTGAGGCGGAACTCCTCGACCTTGCCTTGGTCCTTCATGCCGAGCATGGAGGAGGGAACAACTCCGCCTTTACCATCCATGTTGTCTCTTCAAGCGATACAGACACCTATTCGGCCGTTGCCGCCGCAGTCGGTTCGCTGAAAGGAGCAAAGCATGGTGGGGCAAACATCAAGGTCCGGGAGATGATCGAGGATTTTAAGGCCAATGTCGGCGACTGGAAGGATGAAGAGGAGATCAGCACTTATATCGAAAAGATCGTTCGAAAAGAGGCATACGATAAGAGCGGCTTGGTCTATGGAATGGGCCATGCAGTGTATACCTACAGCGATCCTCGGGCTGTTTTGCTTAAGGAAAAGGCCCGGATTTTGGCACAAGAGAAGGGGCTGCTTGAGGAATTCGAATTGTATCACATGATTGAACGCCTTTCTCCTGCGGTGATCGGCAGGCTGAAGGGGGTGGACAAGGTGATCTGTGCCAATGTCGATTTCTATTCGGGATTTGTCTATGCGATGTTGGGTATTCCGCAAGACCTGTATACCCCGATTTTTGCCGTTGCAAGGATCGCCGGATGGTGTGCTCATCGGATCGAGGAGATCATCAACGGCGGAAGAATCATGCGTCCCGCTTATAAGCATATCAGAACCGTACAACGGGAATATCTTCCCTTACATGAGCGGGTGTAAAAAAACGGCCGGAGGAATCCGGCCGTTTTTAGTTATCCTTTTTAGACTATTCCTCTTCGGTGACCATCGCCTTTGATTCGGCGATAACTTGTTCGGCGTTCTTGCCCGTCAAGGTGGCATAGTGGTCGAAGTCGAGTTCGAAACTGCCGGTTCCGCTCGTGATCGAACGAAGGTCGATGGCATAGCGCAGCATTTCTGCCTGAGGCACCTCGGCATCGATTTCCACGATACCTCCGCCCAGATTTTCCTGACCAAGTACACGACCTCGTTTTCCCGAAAGGTCGGAAAGAATATCACCGAGGTATTGCTCATCGGCAAAGACCCGCAGCTTCATGATCGGCTCAAGTAGCATAACCCCCGCCTTTTCAAGACAGGCCCGAAGGGCTCCCTTTGCCGCCATCTTAAAGGCCATTTCCGAACTATCTACGGGGTGTTCCTTACCGTCGATAATGACTGCGCCGAGATCGACGATGGGGTAGTGGGCCAGGTACCCTTCTTCCATTCCTTCAATGATCCCTTTTTCGATTCCGGGCATATACCCCTTGCTGATCGATCCGCCCTTGATAGCATTTTGAAAGGTAAATTTTTCTCCACGAGCGAGGGGATTTATTTCCATGGCCACTTTGCCGTACTGGCCGTGACCACCGGTCTGCTTTTTATGTGTGTATTCTGCATTTGCCGACTTTGTAATGGTTTCCCGGTAGGCAACCTTTGGGGTTTTTGTTTCGACCTCTATCTTTTGCTTATTTCGAATTTTATCCAGAATGATCGTGATATGCAGCTCTCCCATCCCGCTTATAACACTTTCTTTTGTTTCTTTATTAAAGGAAACATCAAAGGTAGGATCTTCTTCACTTGCCCTGTGTAAAAACTCATTGAGCTTGTCTTCTGCCTTTTTGCTGGCAGCATTTACGGTGAGACCAAACACCGGCTGGGGAAGGGCAAGTTTATGATAGGTAAGAATCTCATTACTGCTGCAGAGGGTATCGTTGGTCCTGACACCGTCGAGTTTCGTTATGATGCCGATATCTCCGGCGGTAAGTTCGGAAACTTCAATCAGCTTTTTCCCGATCGCCCGGTAGATCTTTGATCCCTTTTCTCTGCGTTTTTCCCTCGGATTGTATAGCTCACTATTGGAATTGAGCTCCCCGGTGACAACCTTGACGTAGCTGAGCTTACCACTGAACTGGTCGATCGTTGTCTTGAAGACCATGCAACTCATCGGCTTTTCTTTGCTGATTTCTACCTCGACCTCTTTTCCATCGGCATCGTCGGCTTTTTCGTTGACATGTTCGGGGCTGGGTGCGTTATTTGTAATAAAATTAAGGAGACTTGCTATGCCATTGTTGTGTACGGCGCTGCCGCATAGCACCGGTACGATTTTATTGTCGCGCAGTCCTTCGCGAAGTCCCTTGCGAATCTCATCTTCGGTCAGGGTTCCTTCGGCAAAGTATTTTTCCATCAGATCATCGTCGCCTTCAGCGGCGGATTCGATCATCTGAAGCCGATATTCCTCGACCATAGCGTTCATATCGGCGGGAATATCGATGGGCTCATCTTTTTCCGCTGCTTCATGGATGAGGTAGGCCTTATTTTCGATAAGGTTCACAATTCCCTTAAAATCCGTTCCGTCCCCAATGGGGATGGTCACGGGAACAAAGGTCTTTTCAAACTTTTCTTTTAGGTCGCCAAAACTCTTTTGAAAACTGGAATGTTCCTTATCAAGCTCGTTGATGAAAACAATCCTCGGCATGTTTCTACCGTTTAGCCTCCGCCACAGCTTTATTGTTTCAATCTGAACCCCGGATCTACCCGATACCACCATAACTGCCGATTCGGTCGCTCGAAATGCGCAAACCACCTCTCCTATAAAATCGGCAGTTCCGGGAGTATCCAGCAAGTTGATCTGATGGCCTTTCCACTCGAGCGATGCAAGGGAAGTGTGGATAGACATTCCCCGCTCCTGTTCTTCATCGGTAAAATCACTTACCGATTTCCCCGAATCGACACCTTCGGCTTTCGGAATAATACCACCGTTATAGAGAATCTGTTCTAATAAGGTGGTTTTCCCGGTGCCGTTGTGACCTATGATCGCTAAATTTCTGATGTCGGCAGAGGTAAAACTCATAACAGTCTCCTTTTTGCTTTCTGTTTGATTTACTATACGAGGTGAGTTTTCTGTTGTCAACAAAAAGCTCATAGTACTCTAATGATTGAGAATGATGGCTATGAGAAGAGAAAATAAAAGGAAATTATCAAAACTATGGGCATGGTAAGCACCGACGCGAGATAGGTAACGATCTCGCCCCCGGCAATATAGGCAACCTGTTGTTCTGTTCCATATTTCTTTGTGGCAATCATTAGATTTGTTGAGGGAGGAACCGCCGCCTGCAAGATAAGGGCCAGCTTCATGGGAACCAAAAGGGATTCCGGAATCCATGTCGGATGTAGAGGGTAGAGGATGGCTAACATGAGGAGCGGGTAGAGTAAAAGTTTTACAATAACGAAAAAAAGATAATCCTTGCGGAATTTAAAGGAGCCCTTTGGAATAAGAGCGAGGATCCCTCCCAGAGCGACAAGAATGAGATCCATACTAAGCTTTGCGGGAAGGGTGAGTACCGTGTCTGCAAAATCGTAAAGCGGTTTGTCGAGTCCGAAGACAGAAAGAGAAAAGCCGATGAGAATTCCGACGAGCGGTCCGCTTACCTTGAAGGTAAAGGCGGCCTTGTCGGAATTGAGGAGAGAAATGGTGAGCGTCCAGAAAAGGATATTGAACCCGAAGATCCAGAAAAACATGAAGATCATCAGTTCCGGAGGGGCAAAGGATTCCATGATGGGGAGTGCCACATAGCCTGCATTTTGAAAGGCAAAGAGGAGGATAAAGTCACGGCGGTGGGCTTTTTCGGAAACGGCCAAAGGGGAGAGCAGGCGACCCAATCCCATCTGAAAAAACAGAAAAAAGATACTGCCTGCAAAGAAACCAACCATAAAGGGATACCCTGCTCCCTCGGCACTAGCCCATCCGACGATGAAGTTACGAACGAAATAGATGGGAAGTAAAACATTCATGGTAAGCCCCAGCACAGGCTGCAAATGTTTATCGTTCAAGGGGGTAAATCTGAAAAGCAGGAAACCGCCAATTGCAAACCCCGCAAGACGAGCAAGGGCGGCGAAGAGGATACTGTACATGGTTGGAATCTCCTAGATCCCGCCTTCCTTCGGCTGAAAATGACTGAATTCCATTGCGAAGGTTCCGCGTCCCTGGGTGACGGAGCGAAGATTGGTGGAGTAGCCAAACATCTTTATCATAGGAACCTCGGCACGGATATGTTCGATTGACTGCTTGCTTTCAAGACTCTCAATCATACCCCCTCTGCTGGTTATCTGACTCATGACCTCTCCAACGAACTCCTTGGGGCACATGACATCAACCTTCATAACCGGTTCGAGGAGAATGGGGTCGGCGTCACGGCACGCAGCATCGAAGCCTAGAGAGCCTGCAGCCTCGTATGCGGCAGCCGTCGCAGTCATTTCATCGAATTCTACGGACAAGAGACTGACTTTAACATCGAAAACGGGATAGCCGTACATGATACCGCCACCAAAGGCGTTCATTACTCCCCGCTCGACAGCATCACGAAATTCACGTGGAAATTCCCTTTCGTTAACAAGACATTCAAAGACGTTTCCTGCTCCCTGCTTAACAGGTTCGACCTTAAGTGTGATGACCGCATTTGTTTCCTTGCCCGAAACCACCTTATGGAAATGTTCCGTATGGGTATGTTCTTTGGAGATGGACTCACGATAGGTAACCTGAGGGTTCCCAATGCGCGCATCAACATTAAAGTCCTTTATGACTCGGGTCACCAACACATCAAGGTGAAGCTCTCCCATACCGGATATGAGAAGCTGCCCCGTATCAACATTCTCTCTCACCGTGAAGGTCGGATCTTCCCGGTGAAGCTGGTCGAGCACCTTATGAAGCTTTTCCTGGTCGCTTGCCGTTTTCGGTTCGATGGCGACCGAGATGACCGGCTCGGGGAACTGCATCGGCTCAAGAGAAACCTGGTATCCTTCCGAACCAATGGTATCCCCTGTTTGGGCAAGCTTGAACCCTACGATGACCGCAATATCCCCTGCACTTATCGAGTCCATTGCTTCGCTTCGATTCGAGTGCATTCTCAAGATACGATTAATTCGTTCCCGTTTTCGTTTTGTGATGTTATACACGGTTTGTCCCTTTTTTAGGGTTCCGCTGTACATTCTGACAAAGCTGAGGGCACCCATTTCCCGATCAAATTGAATCTTAAAAACCAAACCGAGAGGCTGCTGCTGCTCGTCTATCGCAACGGCCACCATTTTGTCTTGTTTCAGATGAAGCCCTTCGATGGGAGGGGTTTCCCAGGGAGAGGGGAGATAAGCAACGACGCCGTCGAGAAGGGGCTGAACACCCACGTTTTTCAGTGATGCACCGACGAAAATGGGGATAATCTCTCTGGAGATCGTTCCTTTCCTGATGGCCGCTTTGATCATTTCTTTGGGAACTTCTTCACCCTCGAGATAGCGTTCGGTTATCTCATCGGAAAAAGCGGAGAGCTGATCAATCAGGTGTTCCCTCCACTGTGCACAGAGTTCCTTGTACTCCTCCGAGATTGGACTATGGTGCATTTCGCTTCCGTAGTTCGTCGGCTCGAAACTTATTTCCTGCTCTTCAATGAGATCGATGATACCGGTGAAATCGGATTCCTTACCGATAGGGAGATAGAGAGGGACAGGGTTTGCCTTTAATTTTTCTTTAATCTCTTCAATGACACCGAAAAAGTCGGCTCCGAGGCGGTCCATTTTATTGATGTAGGCGATTCTTGGAATTTTATAATGATCGGCCTGGTGCCAGACCGTCTCGGACTGAGGTTCTACCCCCCCTACTGCACAGAAAATGGCAATGGCAGAATCGAGAACACGTAAAGAGCGTTCAACTTCGGCTGTGAAGTCGACATGTCCCGGTGTATCAATGATGTTGATCTGGGTTTCTTTCCAGAAACACGTGGTTGCCGCGGAGGTGATGGTGATTCCGCGGTCCTGCTCCTGTTCCATCCAGTCCATGACGGCCTCACCGTCATCGACTTCACCGATCTTGTGACTTTTTCCGGTATAAAACAAGATCCTTTCGGTGGTTGTCGTCTTTCCCGCATCGATATGTGCCATGATGCCGATATTGCGCATTTGCCTTGTTTCCATACGTCTCCATCCTATTCGATGAACAATGATACCATAAAACGGGAATCGGATTCAATGAGACTTATTCTTCTAAAAGGGCCTGATAACGCTCTATCTTTTCTTCAAGTTGCTCGACGCTGAAATAACGGGCCTCTCTGATCGTCTCTTTACCCTGGGCATAAAAAAGAACGGCGGGAATGGAAAAGATGGAAAGCTGGGCCGAGATTTTCTGTTGAGTCGAGATATCTATGATACAGGATTCGATTGAGGGATGTGCTGCCAGTAATCCTTCGATTTTAGGTCGTATGGAGGTGCAAACTCCACAACCGGGGGCGGTGAAATAGGCGAGGAAAAGGGGGGTGGTTTCGACTCGCTTCGAATATTCCGTGAGTGTCGTAACTGATTCAAGCATGTGCATCTCCATATTTGTTGTAGTGTAATATATAGAAAAATATATATTATGGCAAATTTACTTTTTCAGTTGATCCGGTAGGAAAGCTTGCGATGGCCTTTAGAACCATTATACTAGATTCTTGTGGTATGCAATGGATATGAAACACCTGTTTGAATGGATTGAAAAACGGCAGCATGCAATAAAGACTTGGATGATTCCGATCTTGGCAATGCTTGTTGCATCGGTGTATCTACTCGTCTATGCTACCGGTGGAATAAAATTCGTGTATTCACACTCTATGTACCTACCTATACTGATTGCCGGTTTCGTTTTCGGAATCAAAGGGGGGATTGTCACGGCTCTTGTTGGAGGGCTTGCTCTCGGTCCTTTCATGCCGATTGAGGTGGCGACAGGGGAACAGCAGCTGGCGATAAACTGGCTTTATCGAAGTGGGTTCTTCCTCTTGTTTGGGATTCTTAGCGGCTTGGCCGCGGATAGCGCAACGTCCTATATCACGCATCTCCAATGGCTTTCTCTGCATGATTCCTCGACGGAATTACCCAATCGCAAGGCATTGCTCGATCGGCTGACGCCCAATTCTCTGCTTATTGTTATCTCATTGGAAAATGTCATGGAGCTGAAATCTACCCTGGGTTTTTCGGTTATCGATGAGGCGGTCCGGCAGTTGGCGGCTCGTTTTTTAAAAATGGACATGGGGAAAGCAATCTTTCGAATTGAGACGAGACAGCTTGCAGTTCTTCTGTTTCTAAAGGACACAGAGGATAAAGATGTGGCGCTGCGAACCCTGATCTCTGCCTCACGGGAACCTATACTGTATAACGGGATTTCCATTCATGTTGATTCCCGGATGGGGGTTACCGAAATAGGTGAGAATGTGTTTGAACCACCGGAGCGCTACCTCCAGGAGGCTGAGGCCGCTTTGACCATTGCGGAGGAAAAGCTACAAGATAGCTTCCCATATAGTCCGGAGATTATGGCAGCCACGACGGAAAATCTTGTCACCCTTGGAGAACTGAAGAAGGCAATTGAGCATTGTGAGCTTTCTTTACATTATCAACCAAAGGTCCGTATTGCCGACGGAATGGTCTGTGGTGCCGAAGCCTTGATGCGATGGACACATCCAACGCGCGGAAACATTCCCCCTGGCATGTTTATCCCCCGTGCAGAGCAAAGCACATTAATTCAATTGATTACGGAATTTGCCCTGAAGCAGGCGATGGAACAGATCGTCGTATGGGAGCGCTATGGTATTCGGATTCCGATAGCGGTAAACATATCGACCAGGAACCTCCTTCAGCCCGATTTTAGCGACTTTATCGCAAAGCTTATCGATCAATACGGTATACGTGCCGAATTGCTGGAACTGGAGGTAACGGAAGGATCATTAATGGTGGATATAGAGCAGACGGTTGCCGAAATGATGAAACTTGCTGGTTTAAAGATCATCATGTCGGTTGACGACTTCGGAACCGGCTATTCATCGTTACAATACTTGCATAAGCTTCCTATCTCTTTCATAAAAATCGATCAATCCTTTGTTAGTCGTTCCCCGGCTGATAGGGGAGCCGCTGGTATCCTTGAAGTGGCGGTTGATCTGGCCCATAAAATAGGAATAAAAGCAATTGCAGAAGGAGTGGAGGATGAAAAGGTTTACACGTTTCTTCATTCCATAGGCTGCGATATGGCTCAGGGATATGCCATTACTCATCCCTTGGCGCCTGATGCGTTCAAAAGCTGGTATGAGAGATGTAACGGAGTCTATATGTGCTCGGAATCCTAAACCTGAGCCGACTCCTTTTCCGTAATCGTAAGAGCGTATGTTCCTGTATAGGCGTTGAGTAGAAAAAGGGGATGAATGATAAAATAGATACTATTTCCTCTTGCAACAACGAATTGCGGTCGCTTTTTTCTACTGTCGATCGATGTGAAATAGGCATGTTTTTTGTCAGCTTTATAAGCGGATATCTCTATGGCTCCATTAAAACAGGCGTCAGAATCTGACTGCCAGCTGTCTTCCCAGGAAATCATATATGAAGATCCCTCTCTTACACATACGGAGAACAACTGGGGTTCAATGGTCGTGAATTCTCCGTTGTATATTCCTAATGAAAGTTGATGGGGTTTCTTGTCGAAGATATATCCACCGGGTTCATGACCAAGCCGGTATAAATACTTCCTACTGTCACCATTTTCAAGTTCTATGGTACAGGAATCGATAAACGCCACCGTATAGAGTGTGTCATACAATAGTAGTTCCTTATCAACAAAGGACCACCGACCGGTCGCATATTGCTTTTTAATTAAATAATCATTGTATAGATTGAAGATTCCACAACTTTGGAATTCCATAACGATACTTTCGGGAACCGCATAATAATCTGAAGTCCAATATCCCAGTAAAGAACTCTTTTTTTCGTCAAAGCTGTGGTTCTGAATCCTCTTCATGATGCCATCCTTATCGCTACAATGTATCAAGATGTTGGTATTTTGTGAACAATGGTTGTGTATATAATAAACATTTCGTTGAAGAGACGCTCTATACATTTCTGTTGGTATTGGCCTGGTTGCAGTGGCCAGCATGAAGAAATGATACTCTGTCTGATGTGTATAAATTTTCTTTTATGCTTTGAATGATGTCGTGGCTTCCATGCAGTAACTATTATGCTGATGCGAGATCATATCATACAAACATTAACGTCAGGAAGATATTGAAAAGACCGGAAATACAAAGGCCGCTACCAGTTTGGTAGCGGCCACCCTAGGTAGGAAGTTGGTACATAGAAGCCAACTAAAAAGTACTACGTTTTGATACAAAAAACAAGAAATTCAGGCAATAAATGAAGATTTATCTATTTTCATAAGGAACATTCATCTACCTTGAGAAAATAAAAACCGCTACCGGATCAGTAGCGGACACAATGGGTGAAAAGTTAGTACGCAAAAACCAACTACATACTACAGGCATTTGTGTTCATAGTCAAGATCCCAAAACATCGTTGTATCACTAAACACGGGCGAATACCGAATTTTCTGTTGGTTTTGAAAAATGAAACAGCCGTTTGCTATCTTGATTGACGTTAAATCGAATTTAAAATCGTGAGGCGTTCTTATACAACATTATTTCTCCGGTAGTATTTTCAGAATTTCAAAAAAATGCGGATGCACATATTGATTTTTCCATTGTGTATAATGTGGGTCCCGTAATGGTAAACCAAAAACATAAGGAGAGATTGATGAAGAAATTAATGAAGGGGTATGGATCACTCCATTATTGCTGTTGTCAATAGGCCTTATTGGTTGCAACATGTTTGGTAATAGCGATGACGGAGACGATGACGGCGGTGGTAATCCGACTGTCATCGATTCTCCAATTGTAGGTTCTTGGGTTAAGGATGATACAACCACTGCTGACTCTGCTGTTAATGAGTATACAGCGGATGGAAGATTAATTTGTTACTCGGATTATGCAAAAACAACCATATTGAGCAGTACCTCATACGATATCTCCGGAAATATCATGACACTCTCTGGAAAGTACTCATATACGGTGGGGTTCGATGGTGAGAATAAGATGAAGCATACAAATGTCGATGACTCCACCTATATTGTAACGTATTATCGTAAGGGTTATGTAGTGTTCCGAATCCTGGTGGTATGCATGTCGTTTTGTCGGTAGAATACTTACTTTTGTGCCGATGCATGCTTTTTCCCATAACATGGTTTTCAGTTAACTGCAGGAAAAGGAATTACGTTCCTTCAACCACCAGGATTCGAAACAGTAAGTAATCAATAAAAAAGACCATCAATATTTGATGGCCTTTGTAACTCTATATAATAGAGAAATTTCTTCGTGGGCGATGACGGACTTGAACCGCCGACATCCTGCTTGTAAGTCCGTCTATAGTGGTTTTTGTAGTTCTGTATAGCTAAATATACGCTATATATGGTGTATATAGGATAT
>JGI2924J29684_1077302_pt1 | contig 15583 bp, 17 predicted proteins | sample BenlonsequencITS_FD_29684 | JGI IMG/M metagenome (IMG submission 29684)
TCCATCTATTTCAGTAATTTTGATAGTTGAATTAGATTCTATGCCATATTTCTTGCGAAGATCAGAAGGTATGACAATTTGTCCCTTATTGCTTACCTTTGCAGTTTTCATATAAACACCACCTTGCTTTTGCATTAAGTAATAATATTTTACCACTTTATATGCAAAGGTAAAACTAATCTTTAAGATTTCCCTTTCTAATGCTCCAGGAAATTCCGAAAGGCCCAATCGACCTTCCGAAATTCCCCAAACACTCGGATAGTTGTTGGACCTAAAAAAGCTATCGAAGTGTGGGAGCAACTAGTCTTTTTATTGTTAAGAAGTAATTCTACCTCCGGGATTGGTCCCTGTGTGTAATCTTTTATTAACCATTTTTAACCCTTCTATAACCCTTTTTTTCTCCAAGAGATTTATACTTAAGATAGCTTCTGGTACCGGAAAGTCAGTCAAAAAATGGAGTTAAGAGGGGGATACATGTGAACTGGAAAGTATTGATGTCCGGGTTACTATTAACTGGCCACTATTATTTATTGAACTTGTTGTACATGAAAAACTCTTCCTCGCTCTCAAAACCTAGATCCTTAACCATTTTATTGAATGTTCCGCTGGGAATGTCCCTTCCTTCGGCGTGAATATGGATGGATACTTGACGATATTGGCCTTTGTGGTCTATGCCTTCCCAAACAAAACGATTGCCCATCTTTCTTTTTTGGAGGCCCAGTTTTTTGCAAACCTTGATAAATACCCTGAAACTACATGTGCCCATCATTAACTCCCGAAGATTAGTTTTTTAACTTCGTTCGTATTCTGGCAATGAGTCAGTCTTATGACGTACGGATAATGAGATTTCCTGTCCGGGACATTTAAAAACAATTCAAGGCGATTAATATAATCCCGGGCATAATCAATGGCTAAATCAATTATCTGTTCTGTTGCTTCCTCCAATGTATCAGCGTAGGCATATAACTTGAGTTCATCCAGATGGATATTATGGGTCTTGGTTTCTTGGTCATAAAAAACCTTGGGCTTGAAGATATAGGCTTGTAACATTTCCAGTAATAAATTGGTTTTAATTAGGGAACACGTTTGTCTATCCCTGCTTTTAGCGTCCATGCATATAATTTCCCTGCCGGTTAATGCACTGTCAATCAATCTGCGCAAGTCTTTTCTGAATTCGGCAATGGTAACGGCGGTGGTCATAGGCAGCCCCCCGGTGATGTTTTCCAAAATATTTCACCCCTATGATAACATACAAATTTACATTTGTACATATTGTATGTTATTACAAAAGCTATTATTACAACTTTCTAGACTTAATATTAATTAACATATGTCGATATCGGCATAAATCATGAATTTCAATTGATACCATGCGGCTCCGCATCGTGAAAGACCCATGTTGTTTTTTCTGGCATGCTCAGATCAGGCGCGGAATTACCACGAGAGCCAGAATACCCACAAGGTACAGGCCGTTCAGGCCGAGCGCAATTTTTGTATAAATATCTCTTAAATGCTTTTTGGCAAACAGAAACAGCGCAAAACAAAAGCTGAGCGCGATGAAGATGAAATAACCGATCACGATTCCGGTTGCGTTCGGGTTGGTAGGATTCCAGACAAAGAAGATCGTAATGGGGACAAAAACGGTTATAAAGGAAATGATGCTGAGAATTTTATCTTTCATGGTTATGTACTGCTTTTATTTAATTTCCAGCTCAATGGAGCCGGTAAAGCCGTCGCCTTCCACGACGATATAGTTGCCGGCAGGCGGCAGTTCGATTGTATCAGAATAATCGCCTGTGCTCTCAATCAGCACTTGAGGCTCGTCCGTCCCGGACTGAAAAACCACCTTTGCAGTCCCCTCCGTGATGCTCAGCTTACAGGTAATTTCGATTTCATTTCCCGCATCACGGTCAATCGAAGTCCCCCCGAAAAGACACTCTGTTCCTGAAAAATCCTCATAATCGGCAGCATAGGTGCCGGTATAGTGATCGACTCCATATTTTCTCTTGCCTTCCAAAGACCGGTTGCCGGTCAATTGGGCGTCACCGGCCGCTTGGATGGCATGATTGTATGTACCGAGAATTTCATCTTTTGTGCAGCCTGTCAGCGCGAAGACAAAGCAACACGCGACCATCAAAAAAAGTAATGGTTTTTTCACTTCAAAGTCTCCTGTTCCTTTTGCTTCGTACGGCCGCCTTTCTTTGAAGGGGCGGCTGCAACCGCCTCTTTCCTTGGAATATGGATGATGATTCCGGTCAGCACGATCATGGCCAAGATCACGCAGATACCGGTGAACGCGTCTTGCGTTGAGGAATAGCTGCCGGCGGTATCGGATACAAAGCCCTCACCGCCGAACCGCACGATGCTGAGGCCGGCTGAAAAAGGATACAGGTTGCGGATCATGGGACTCTTTATAAAAATGGTGAGATATCCGAGCAGGAACGCAGCCACGGCCCCGCCCCGAAAAGCGTCCCGCCTGCGCCCGCAAAAAGCGATCAAAGGCAATTCCCCGATACAGGTAAACAGGGCCATCCCGATGATCCGGACGCTTCCCGATAAAACGATGCCCAACGACATATTTTCCGGGCAGCAGATCAGGCCGGCGATTATGGTCACCAGCGCATTGTAAAGGCCGAGCAGAAGCGCAATGATACCGAGCGCGGTCAGCTTGCCGGCCATGAGCCGCGGGAAACTAACGGGAACCGTCAGCATATTCTTTAGTGTGTCGTCCGTGTATTCCCGGTTGATCATATAGCCGCCGATCAGGGCGAGGATCATCGGGAAAAAGATCGTCGTATTGTTCCAGATGGTGCTGTTCAGCAGGTCTGGGAAGGTATAGTTCAAAACGGTTTTAGCATCATCCGACATGATGTTCTGCATGGCAATCGAAATGATGGGAGAGCAGGTCACGCCGATGACACCGACCAGGATAATGCTGTACCGTTTCAGTTTTTGAAATTCCGCCAGAATGAAATTCATCGTCAGGTCTCCTTCCTATAATTCGCGCCGGTTGTAAATACGTATCATCAGTACGATGCATATCGCCGCTAAAATTCCAAGGATTCCCAGGCAGACCGGCGTGGATACAAAATAGGGAAGCATACTCTCATAAAATTCATAATATGCCGCCGATTCGCCGCTTCCCGGTTTGTCAAATTGAAGAAACCATTTTGCGATCAAAGGAATCGGCAGGATCGTGCCGACATTAAGCCCCACAGGGGTCTTCATTCCCACATCGGTAAGATGAAACACATAGTTTACGATGGTGTAGAACAGCGTGATCACAATGGAAATCAGATTGCTTTTGTTAAACCACACCACCAAAACCACACAGGGCAGAGCCGCGGCCAACATCATGAATCCCAGCAAAACGCTAAGAGCAAATTTCTGTCCCATGTTGATGAGCGCCATGCCGAGCAGCTTCGCGCAAACCGCGCTGGCCAGGAATCCGACAAGGGAATAGGCCACGGCGACAACCGCCATGACGCTGATTTTCGCCATCACAAGTTGGCCCCTTGAAACCGGAATCGTCGCAAGGTTTTTCAGCGTGTCGCTGTCCTGTTCCGTAAAAAACAGCGACGTTGAAATGACAACCAGAACCGGCAGCAAAAGAAGAAAATTGCCCGGATCTACAACTCCTGAAAACAGGTTGTCGTAATCCTGTCCCCCCGGGGTATTCCAGTAGAGCAGTGTCGTCAGAACAGGGAAAATGAATGCCGCCAACGTCGCCAACAGAAACAGGGGACGCCGCTTGAACTTTTGAAATTCGCAGAGGATCAGGTTATGCAATGCCCTCACCCCCGGTCACGCGCTTGAAGTAATCCTCCAGCGTGTCTTCGCAGGTGTGGACTTCCGCTACCTCCAATCCGTTTTCAATGAAAGCGCGGGTGAGCGCGGTCACCGGCAGAGTGACGTCGTACAGGCGCAGGCTGCGGTCGTTTTCCACCGTAAAATTTTTTGCTCCAAAGTTTCTCTCCATGATTCTGGCTGCCTGCGCCGTGTCGGAGACGATAAAATGAATATATTTACTGTTCTTTTCTTCCAGCTCGGAAAGGCTTTCTTCTTCCAGTAAGACGCCGTGGTTGATGATGCCGATATCATCCGCCAACAGAGAAATTTCCGAAAGAATATGGCTGGAAATCAAAATTGTTTTCCCTCTTGCGTTGGACAACTCCCGGATAAACGAACGGACTTCGGCAATGCCGATCGGGTCAAGTCCGTTGATCGGCTCGTCCAAAATCAGGAGTTCCGGGTCGTGCATGATGGCAAGAGCGATGGCCAGACGCTGCTTCATACCAAGCGAGTATTGAGAAAATAGCTTCTTATCACCATATGGCAGTCCGACAACCTCCAATGCGCTTTGAACAGCGTTACGCTGGGAAACGCCTCTCAGCCGGGCGAAGATTTTCAGGTTTTCCGTGCCCGTCAGATTGGGGTAAAATCCCGGCGCTTCGATCAGGCTGCCGATGCGGGGCAAAATTTTCTTTTTATTACCCCGAATGCTTTTCCCGAAAATTTGAACCTCTCCCGAAGTCGGCTGCGTCAGGCCCAGCAGCATCTTCATGGTCGTGGTTTTTCCGGCTCCATTTCGCCCAAGCAAACCGTAGATGCGGCCCTTTTTCACGTGGATATTCAGGTTGGCAACGCTTTTCTGCGTCCCATATTGTTTTGTAAGATTTTTTGTTTCAATTATGAAATCACTCAAACTCAGAACCTCCTTTTCTTGCTAAAATCAGTCTATCACGCCAACCTTGCATTAACCTTGCCGGAACCTTGCATTAACCTTGCAATTTCAGCAAAAAGAAATCCCTGCCCGTGGACAGGGATTTTCTCAATTCCTTAATGGTAGAAAGACGGTAAAAACAGTATATTGGTTTGGCTCGCTTTGAACGGTAATTTTGCCGTCCATTTTTTCTACCATTTGCCGAACAATGGACAGTCCCAATCCGCTTCCCTTATCGGAACGGCCTCTATCACATTTATACAGCCTTTCAAAGATGTGCGGCAAATCGGATTTCTCAATTCCGATCCCGTTGTCCGCGATACGGATTTCAATTTCCTTTTCCTTTTTCGCCATTTCAATTTTAATTTGCGTGGTTTGGCTATGGGTAATGACGTTTTGAACCAAATTGTTGATGATGCGGGCATACCCGTCCATATCTACTTTTGTAAATAGCGGCTTTTCCGGAATTTCAATTTCATAGTCTAAATGGTTTTCTTCAAAAATAGGAATCCAGTCTTTCAAAACATTTCTCGTCAGCTCTGCAAGCTCCACCCGCTCTATGGATAAGGCAAATTCGCTGGAGTTTAATTTGAACCAATCAAATAGAACATCAATATAGTCTTTTAGGTCATGCGCTTTCCGCCTTGCGACTTCCAGATAATCCTCGCGTTCTTTTCCGGCGACAATCCCTCTGTGAACTGCATCCAAATAGCCGATCAGGGTGGTAAGCGGCGTTCGTACATCATGGGAGAGACTGGTCATAAGCTGACGATTGGTTTCATCCGCTGCTCTGAGCTGAGAAAGCTGTCCTTCGTAACGATAAACAATTTCATTCATTTTGTAGGAAAGGTCGGCGGTCAGATCATTGTTTGCAGCGAGGATTTTTCGGTTTCCGTTTCCGGCCTCGATGTCGTTCAAGGCATCCGTCATGTCCTTAAGCTGTCGCTTAACTCCAAGGAGCTTTCCCATGCAAATTATGCCGAACAAAAGGGCAAGGCAGAATAATATGCCTAATGTCACGTCGAGAATCACAGCCTACACCTCCTTGTTGAAGCGATAGCCGATCCCTTTTATCGTTTGAATATAAAATGGTTTGCCGGAGTCGGGTTCAATCTTTTTGCGAAGCCTGCTAATGATTGCCATAATGTTGCTGTCATCATAAACGTAAGGCTCGCCCCAAACTTCCTCATAAATCTGTTGCTTCGTCAAAATTTTCCCTTGGTTTTTCGCACAGAACAAAAGAAGGTCAAATTCTTTCGGCGGTAGTTCAAACGTACCATTTTGAGTGGTTACGCTTCGGCTGTCTAAATCTATGGTCAGCCCTTGGTAAGTCAGAGGGCGTGAATGATCTCCCGCCAGATTGAAACGGGTATACCGGCGTATCAGGGAAACTACACGGGCAATCAGTTCCTCCATATCAAAGGGCTTCGTCAGATAGTCGTCCGCGCCGGAGCGAAGCCCGCGGACTTTCGATGTGCTGTCATTTTTGGAAGTCAGCATCAGGATAGGGACACTGCTTTGTTTGCGTATTTTCTCCATTGTCTGGAAGCCGTCCATTCCCGGCATCATCACATCTAAAAGGATAAGCTGATAATCGCTCTTTTCGAGCATGACCAGCCCGTCTACACCGGAATAACAGCTATCCGCATCTATATTTTCAGCCGCCACGCTTTGCCTTATCAAAACACATAGCTCTTTATCATCATCGATGATTAAAATCTTACTCATTTGATTCACGTTTCTTTCTTCCATCAATTGGTTTTCCTGCATCTTTCGGAATCATCCACATACGGCTAAACCGTTTCACGCCGGGGATACGTTGTTCTTCACAAAGTTTTTGCACGCGTCGTTCAGAAATGCCCCATTTTACAGCAACTTCTCCAACAGAAATAAAGTCCATGTTTACCCGCCCCTTCTACATAACATATCAAGATTATTATATACGGATAGCCGAATAATATCAACTGTACCCCAATAGAGATACGAAAATATATACTACCAAACATGAAAATATATTTCGTTCAAATAATGCTCGGGTAGCTGTTGGGCCTGGCTTACGCCATTCCCAACAGCTACCAAAAAGGTCGAGTAGATACGGGCCTCTTAAACTTTAGGAGACGCTTTGTTTTCCCGGTTTCCTCCCTGTTTCCTCTGGGAGTGTCACAATATTTGCTCCATGATTTAATTGGCCACGTATCCCTCACAGGTAGGGTCGAGGACAGGCGCGGTGGCAGTTCTAGACCTTGGTGCGTGCTTCATTTTTGGTGTAAATAGTACTCCCCATTTACCTTTGCGAGTTCGTAATCTTCGAAAGTCAAAGCCTAAGAATCCCAAACTTTCCCCGCTAGCTAGGTTTACTAACCGGGTTTTCTCTTCATTGAGTTGTACATCAAGTTTGGTTAGCTCTTCAAGTAAGCGTTGATAGGCGGCTTTTGCCAACCAGTTCCATTTAGGGTAAGCATCAACTAGGATCACAAGGTCATCGGCAAAACGAGTATATTCGATGTATGTGTATTGTCCTTGCCGTGTTACTTCTTTTGCCTTTTCAAGCATTTTATCTACCTCGTTGAGGTATAAATTTGCCAAAAGCGGAGAAATAGCTGCACACATAGAAACAAAAATACAATTTCTATCGTCTAGGTTAATGATGGGCTTTTAGTGATGAGAGGGTAGGAAATGAAGTCTAAAGTTATTAAGTTTTTGGATATGTATCGTGTTAATAGCTATTGTTTTGTATTCATATCCGATAGGTTGTTAGTATTTACAGATACTACAATTACAAAATTACTTTTTATAGATTAATATTATGTGAAAATTTCTTCCAGTGAAAATGATCTTGATGTTTTCCGTGAGTATATAAAAATTATATAGTAATAACTGTCATAGAGTAAAAAAACCAGCTAAAGTCTGGTAATATTTGTCTTAGCATATTTTCGTTAAAATGTTGGTAATACCCCTCGATGTAAACTGTAGATTCAAGGGGGAGAAAGACGAAGGGGGCGAGCAGGTGGGTCGTCGGTATGAAAAAACGTGTTGTACCATTCTTGTAACTGTAGTATCGATGCTGATTTTAATAGCCTTAGAGGTCTGGAAAGGATCAGGATTATTAACGATTATCAAAGCACATGAAACTGATAATATAAACGGTAAGTTAATCAATATGCAGATTGAGAATATTCTCAATCCTCAAGTTGTTCCCGGAGATAAAGACATGACTTTCGACCAGGACAGCAAGATCTGGATACTTCAATCCAATGGCAGACGTAAAGTGCTTATTGGTGATGACAGTTTTTCCGCCTCTGAGTTAACCTGGTCCCCTGATGGCAGGCAGCTTGCCTTCATTGGCTGTAGAAGAAATAATACTCCAGGCATCTGGATAGCCAAGCAGGATGGTACTGGACAGACCTTTCTTACAGGATCCAATGACCCCTTACATATATTTTACAAAAATCCTAAATGGTCACCTGATGGTAGTTGGATTGCCTTCACAAAAGAGGTTATTAAGGATTATCCTGTTCACGGACATTATACTGCCAGTCTAACTATCTGGATCATCAAGCCTGACGGCACTAACTTGAGGATGGTAACTAATGGTAGCAACCCCACCTGGTCTCCTGATGGGCAGAGATTGGCATTTGAATTGCGACCAGATCCTAGTACGGCAGCTGATAGCGTAATCTGGACCTGTGACTTGAATGGAACAAATCTAAAAAGAGTCACTGAGGGTACGGAGCCTGCCTGGTCGCCTGAAGGCCGGTGGATTGCCTATGTGAGTAATACCTTAAGAACGACAATGTTTGAACATGACTCTCAGAACAAACTCGGCTATAGTATACGCTGGGACGCCAGAGAAATATGGGCGGCCAACCTGATTACCGAGAAAGTTACTCAACTAACACATTCTTCTATTGATACGAAAGCAGTGGAAACCATATTGAAGGATATGCAGAAAAAGGAAGGTCTGAAAACTGATAATGAGCTTATTTGCTCTGGACTATATGATGATTGGACCCCGTCCTGGTTACCGGATAGCAAGGGACTACTATTCACCAGAAATTACAACAACGAGAAGGGACCGCATTTTGTACTGTCCAAACTAGATTTAAAGTACAACTAGCCGAGCTATCATGATATTAATAAACTGACTAGTAGGACGATTCCTAATTGGGCTGCCGCCAACCAGTTTCATCCCTGATAGAGCCTTCATTAAACAAATGAAGTATCACAGAAATAGTTTTAAGTGATAACATAGGGGTATTCTTAATACATTTAATGACTAATTTAGGAATATGGATCACGGAAGGGTATTTTTTTAATTCCGTCATACCCGACAAAGAAAGTTTATAGCAAACAGGTATCAACATGCGTTACAATGGTTTGGGAGGGGAGTCACTTGAGCCGAAACGCAGTGTATACTATCGTGTTCTTCTTGGTCATTGGTTTGGTCGGCCTTTCTTACTGGGTTGTTTACAGTTTTATGCCCTGGCTGATCAGGGATGTGGAAGAAATGTCCCCGAAACAGCTGGAAGTAACCAAGCGCCATCTAGCCGGCAACGGCATTGCGCTTTCCACTGATCGTAATGAATATGTACCCGGTGACACCGTTCTGCTCACTATTACCAACCATACCAAAATCGAACTGGAACACCAACCGGGAGGGTTTCATTTCCGGATTGATATTCTCCGCGCCCGAACAGAGTCAGAGGCGTTTTCTATTTCTCCCGGCGATTCAAAAACAGTATCCCTGAAAATCCCCAAGACGGCAGATCCGGGACAGTACATTGTCCTGGCCAGTTATCAGCACATCGATTGGGCGCCTGGCGGGAATGATCTGATCATAAGCGCCCCGAAAAAACAGATTAAGGTGCTCGGATCGCCCCCGCCGCCCGTTCCCCGCGAGGGGAGGGTCGAAATGGTCAACGATCACAAAGCCGAAGTCTACCTGGGAGAAAAGACATATGTGGAGGCAGTGATGGGAAGTACGCCGTTGGAACTGCAGTTTCACCTGCCGGAGGGCGTGGGATACGCCCGGATCGAGGGCACCAGCCTGAACTCCTACGAGAATCACGCTGAGTACCTGTATTTCAAAATGAAGGACGGGCAACCCGTGTCGGGAAGCAATGTTCCGCCGAAAATCCCCGCCAGGGTGTCCTTCAAGATGGATCTTGACCGGGATGCCGCCGACTCCTACGGCCTGCTTATGCGGTATCAGGATTGGGTAGCCGACAAGAAACCTCTGCTTTTCAAGATCGTAATCGAAATGGATGTGGTTTACTAGGTTTGCCAAGTTTGATGTGGAACTTAGAGGGCTCAGACTGATAGTGGCACTCCATACAATTCGGTTGAATTCTTCCCACGGATCGCCAAAATCGGGGCGGTTGAAATCAATGCTCGGGTAGCTGTTGGGCCTGGCTTACGCCATTCCCAACAGCTACCAAAAAGGGACAGTCCCTCACTAAACTGGCTGCGCCAGTCAGTGGGCGGTGAGCTTGATTTTCCCTGGTCCAGCGGCATCAAGATGCCCTCCGACCTGGAGAGCTACAAGCTAATAGTCCACTGCGGCGCCTGTATGATCAACCGGCGGGAAATGTTATCCCGCATGATGGCCGCCAGTGCCGCGGAAGTGCCGATGGTTAATTGATATGGCCCTTGTCCAATACACAGAAAAGATTTTGAGCCTGTTAAAAGTTTTATAGCTAACCAGAACAGTTTGTTTAAAGATTTATTTTAGGACCCGGGCATTAAAAAATAAACGCAATGAACCAGAAAATATTGAGACTTCACTCCTCCCTCCCTTTTAAGAATTTCAACAGGAAAGAAAATATCTCTAGTTAACAACTATATGATTATTATTTTGATATTTTGCCGTTTAAGCTTCTTTGTAATTTCCAATTATAGACATTGCACTAAACCGCTGGCGCGGTGGTCCCCGTAATGTTTTTAAAGCTGTTTTGAATTTATGCTACAAAAAGTCAGTTCATTTTGATTAATTTCCTTTAAAATAAAGCTAATCGATTTTAAAGGATATGCGTGCTGGAGCTGCTGGATGAGCGCGGTTAGTAAAAGAATGGAGCTAATATGAGCATCTAAGCATATGAACGCAAGCTACTTGAAAGCAAAATTTATTTTAAGTTAGAAAAAGCAGCATGGAAAGGTTTTATGGGTAAACCTTCATTTTATTTGCAGGCAAGTTATTTTAAACCATTATCTTTTTAACTTAAAATTTTTCAAATCCTTCTTGTAAAGCCTCGTAAGCTACTTTGACCTGGTGGAAATCTTTTCTAATAGCATTTAATTTTTCTTCATCATGAAAGAAAGAAGCAGGATGATAGGTCGGCATTATCTTAATACCACCTTGATCAAACCACTTGCCACGCACCTCGGTAATTTTCGCTTTGGGATCAAGCAGGGTTTTTGTGGCCAGGGAGCCGAGGCAGACAATGATCTTGGGCCTGATCAGCTCGATTTGCTGTTTCAGAAAAGACACACACGCACCTACCTCCGCCTTGTTAGGGAGCCTGTTTTTTGGGGGCCTGCATTTTACCACCCCGGTAATGTAAATATCCTCCCGCCGGATACCGACTTCAGCAAGGATTTTGTTCAGGATTCGCCCGGCAGGGCCGACAAAAGGTTTCCCGGTCTCATCTTCTTTTTCTCCCGGGGATTCGCCCACCAACATCAGGCCGGCACCGAGGTTACCCTCTCCGAAAACCACGGAACGCCTGGTTTCTCCCAACGCACAACGCTTGCAACCTGCCGCCCGGGCAGACAAGTCCTCCATAGTCGATTCGTTTGTAATCAGCGGACTTCCCCCCACTCTTGTTCCAGCATTTCCCGCAGCATCCGGCCATTGATGGCCGCCTGGCCCCGGTAGTGATTATTCATGCTGACGAAGGTTTTCTCCGTTTTGGCGGCCAGCTTTTTGATCCAGGGCACCCACTCTTTCAACTCTGCACCGGAATAAAGATAATCGTAACGCTCGTGGGTTTCTTTATGCTGCCACCATTTTTTGTAGTTCCGCCCGTGGAAACGAACGTAACCGATCCTGTTGGTAGCCCTCACCACTGGCGGCACCAAGGTTTTGAATTGAGGCTCGTCCACGCAAACATAACCTAAGTCCTCATCCTCCAAAAGCTCGAAAACATTTTCATCCATCCATTCTTCGTGGCGGAACTCCACAACCACCGGGATGTCTCCCATTTGAGCCCGAAATTCCTTCAGGTAATCAATGTTTTCATCCCGGTTGCGAAAACTGGTTGGAAACTGGGCCAGGACACATCCGAATTTTTGAGCCTCCACCAGGGGCTTGAGGGCTTCCTTAAACTCGGTGAATTCCTTTTCGTTGTCCTCCCGTACGTGGGTCAAGCTTTTATGGGCTTTAATTACAAATTGAAAATGTTCCGGGGTTTTGGCCTGCATGTGATAAAACATAAACCGGTTGGGCATGCGGTAATAGCTGGAATTGATTTCGGTAAAGGAAAATTCCTTGGCGTAAAAGTTCAGCATTTCCTTTTTATCAATCCCCTCGGGATAGACCGGACCTATCCAACTGTCGTAACTGTATCCCGCCGTGCCCACCAAAATCATGTCCATCCCCCTCAAACTAAACTATCATTAACCAATCCCGGTTTCGAAAGATTGGCCAGGGAGCGAATGCTTTCAGCTATGACCTTGGGCTGTTCGCCTTCAAAGCAAATTTTCCCCCTTACTAGTATGCCTTCGGGGTTCAGTTCATATAAGTATTTTTGATAAGTACCGGGAAATAAAATGACTTCCACCTGTCCAAAGGGGTCTTCCAGCAAAAGAATCAACATATAATCCTTATTTCTGGTGGGTTGCCGCCGGCAGCTGACCACCGTCCCAGCGACCGTAACTCTGTTTCCCGTCCGGAGACCTGTTAGTTGTCCGCTCCTGGTAACCTTATCCCTGTTCATCAGCCGTTGATACCTGGCAAAAGGATGTTCCATGATCGAAATGGATAACAGTTCCCGTTCCAGTCGCCTTTTTTCCTCCCGGGAGTAGTCCGGGACGTCTAATTCGTAATCGATCCCGCAGTCTTCAGCTATCAGGCCGAGATCCATAAGGCTTAGCTGTCCGGCCTTCCTGGTTTTTTGGGCCGCTCTTACGGCTCTTAGGACCCTTTCTGTGTTTGCCAGCAATTGAGGCCGGGTTAAGCCCGGGGAATCAAAGGAGCCTGAGTTGATCAGGTTTTTTAAAACCCTCCTGTTGACCACTCTTGTATCCACCCGGAAACAAAAGTCATAGAAAGAAGTAAACTCCCCTCCCTGTTTTCTGGCTTTCAGTATTTCACGTACGGATTTATAACCAACCCCTTTAATGATGGCCAACCCTACCCGGACGGCTCCCTGATCAACCGTAAAACAGGCTGAACTGCGGTTGATCTCCGGGGGCAAAATCTTGATGCCCCTTCTTTTGGCCTCCTCAACATAGACGGACAGATTGTAGTATCCCGTCTGGCTGCTCAAAAGAGAAGCAAAATATTCTTCCGGATAGTTGGCTTTCAGAAAAGCCGTCTGATAACAAATACACGCATAGGCGGTACTGTGCGCTTTATTAAAACTATACCCCGCAAAACGGGTTAAAAACGCAAAGATTTTCCGTGCTTCTCCCTCACCGAAACCATTGTTCAGACATCCCCGGATAAACTTACTCTCGTGACCTTTCAGAGCCGTTGACTTTTTCGCAACAGCCCGGCGCAATAGATCCGCTTCCCCCATCCGGTACCCGGCCGCAACATTGGCCACTTGCATCACCTGCTCCTGGAATAAAACGATGCCGTACGTATCTGTTAAGACGGGCTCCAGGCTTGAATGCGGGTAAACAACAGGTTCTTCTCCCCGCCGCCTTTTTAAAAAACGTTCCACCATGCCGCTGTCCCAGGGGCCGGGACGGTACAAGGCCAGGAGGGCAATCAGATCCCTTATGTTTGTTGGTTTTAATTTTTTCAACAAGCTTCTCATACCGGAACTTTCCAATTGAAAACAACCCAGGGTCTCGCCATTTTGCAGCAAACGGTAAGCAGCGGGATCGCCGGGAGGTATTTGCTCCGGCGTTAATTGAACGCCCCTGGTATGCGCCACCAGTTTCAGCGTATCGTCGATAATGGTCAGGTTTCTGAGGCCCAGAAGGTCAATTTTAAGCAAGCCCAAAGCTTCGAGACTTTCCGGACCGTATTGGGTGACGATTTCCCCTCCCGAGGCCAGTTGCAGAGGGACTGTTTTGTTAAGACTCTCCCGGCTGATCACGACACCCGCAGGGTGAACGGAGCGATGTCTGACCCTTCCTTCCATACTCCCGGCCTTTTCAATTAAAGTTTGCCAAGGTTCTTCATGGACAGGGATGGTTTTGAACTCGGGTAGGGTGGCAAGAGCATGTTCCAGTCCCCCCTTACCGGAAAAGTGAGGTAAATTTGTTACCACCAGATCAATCATTCGCTGAGGCACGCCCAGGGCTTTCCCCACATCCCGGACGGCCCCCCTGGCTCCCAGGGTGCTGAAGATTCCTATCTGGGCCACATGCCCGGCCCCATATTTTTGATGGATGTAGGAAAACACTTCATCCCTGCGGCGCTGGCACAAATCCAAATCAATATCCGGCAGGTCGGGCCTTTCAGGGTTCAGAAAACGTTCAAAAAAGAGCTGGTTTTCAATGGGATCGATGCTGGTAATCCCAAGGGCATAGGCGACCAAACTTCCACCGGCCGAGCCCCGGCCAGGTCCTACAGGGATCTTCTTTTCCCGGGCAAAGGCTACCAGATCGGCAACAATTAAGAAGTAAGGAGCAAGTTTCATTTCTCCAATGATTTTAAGTTCCCTTTCCAGACGCTGCCGGATTTCCCGAGTCAGGTTTGCATAGCGGCGGTTCAACCCTTGTTGGCAAAGAAAAGCGAGATAGTCTCCATAAGTAACCCCTTCAGGCAGGGGAAAGAAAGGTAAACAGAGAGAGCCAAGAGGTAACTCAAGGTTGCATTCGGCACTGATTTTTATCGTGTTCTCAATGGCTTGCGGAGTTTCCCGGAAAAGACGCCTCATTTCCCGGGCAGATTTCAGATAGAACTCTGCGTTAGTGGGTTTAAGGGGATTCGGGGCCGGGACAGTTTGCAAGTTACCGATGCAGACCAGGAGTTCATGGATTGATGCGTCTTTATGGTCAAGGTAGTGAACATTGTTTGTGGCCACCAAAGGAATCTTCGTTTCCCGGGCCAGTTCCGTCAGTAACCGGTTGCACCTGATTTCCCGGGATAAACCGTGGTTTTGCAGCTCCAGATAAAAATTGCCGGGGCTGAAGATGGCCTGGTATTCCAGGGCTTTTCCCCGGGCCTCGGCATACTTACCATGGAGAAGCAACCGGGGAATCTCTCCCGCCAAACAACCACTCAAGGCTATCAGCCCGCCTGCATGACAAGCGAGCATATTCTTGTCCACCTTTGGTTTATGTTCAAGACCTTTTAAATGAGAACGGCTTACCAACTGAACAAGATTCTCGTAACCGGCATGGTTCTTGGCCAACAGAACTAAGTGAAAGTCTGGAGCGAGGTAAACCTCACAGCCAATAATGGGTTTAATCCCGGCCTGACGCGCCAATTGGTAAAACTCTATGGCCCCATGAAGACCGCCATGGTCTGTGAGGGCAAGTGCAGGCATGGAAAATTCCCCGGCCCGGGAGACCAGTTCCCCCAGTCTGCAGGCGCCGTCCAGGAAACTGTATTCAGAATGGGTATGCAGGTGCACAAAAGTCATAAAAGCCCCCTTTTTAAAGGGAACACAAGTTCCCTGTTGATTATACCTCGAGGTCAGGGCTGGTTAACAGAAGTAAATTATGGCAGGTACCCGCATTTTT
>JGI2924J29684_1077301_pt1 | contig 15579 bp, 14 predicted proteins | sample BenlonsequencITS_FD_29684 | JGI IMG/M metagenome (IMG submission 29684)
GCGGATGATGCGGCCGTCGATCAAGACCACCGTCAGCGCCAGCACGTTTTCGCGCATGGTGCCGTAACGCACGGCATTGGTCCCCGAGGCAGCAGTGGCACACATGCCGCCGATGCTGGCATCGGCACCGGGATCGATGGGAAAGAACAGACCGGTGCTGCGCAGCTCCTCGTTGAGCTGTTTGCGTGACAGACCCGGCTGTACCGAGACGGTAAAGTCCTCGGCATGGATGTCCAGCACTCTGGCCATCCGTGACATATCCAGACTGATGCCGCCCTCGATCGCCAGGATGTGACCTTCCACTGACGAGCCATTGCCGAAGGGAATCACCGGGACCCGATGCGCCTGGCACAGTTTAAGCACGGTCGAGACCTCTTCGCTGGACTCGACGAAGGCCACACCGTCGGGCAGCATCGGCGGATAGGAAGACTCGTCACGGCCATGATGCTCACGCACCGACTCCGACTGCGACCAGCGCGCTCCCAGCAGCTCGCGGACCGCCTTCTCGAAGGCTTCCGACAGACGGTGCGACCCCTTGCGCTGCACCGGAACCATCATTTCAGCAGACATCCTCGAATCTCCTCAGCACCCACGCCGGCGCGTCCGCGACAGGCCGGCCAGCTTCAACCCGGTGCCAGCAAGGCATCCAGATCGGCCTGATCAAAACTCAGCCGCTCACGACTGCCACCGCCTTCCAGCACCGCCTCGGCCAATTCGGCCTTGCCGGCCTTCAATTCTTCGATGCGTTCTTCCACGGTATTGGCGCCAATGAGGCGGAACACGAAAACCGGCTTGTCCTGACCGATGCGATGGGCGCGATCGCTGGCCTGGGCTTCGGCCGCCGGGTTCCACCACGGATCGTAATGGATCACGGTATCGGCAGCCGTCAGGTTCAGCCCGACCCCGCCGGCCTTCAGCGACAGCAGGAACAACGGAGCCTCGCCTTCCTGGAAGGCCCGCACAGGCTCGCCACGGTCGCGGGTCTCGCCGGTAAGCGTCACATAGCGGATGCGCCGCCGGTCCAGTTCCTGACCGATCAGGCGCAGCATTTCGGTGAACTGGGAAAACAGCAGCACCTTGCGGCCTTCGGCCAGCAAGGCCGGCAGCATGTCCATCAACAATTCGAACTTGGCCGATTCGCGCACGCCACGGGCCGCTTCCAGCTTGACCAGCCGTGGATCACAGCAGACCTGACGTAGCTTCAGCAGGGCATCGAGCACCACGATGCCGCTGTGGGCGATGCCGCGCTGGGCGATGACTTCACGCAGCTCCTCGGCCAGGGACAGACGCAGGCTCTCATAGAGTTCACGCTGGCGGCCTTCCAGCACCACCTTGCGGGTGATCTCGGTCTTGGGCGGCAATTCGCCGGCGACCTGGGCCTTGGTCCGGCGCAGGATGAACGGCGCCAGTCGCCGATTCAGACGCTGCTGGCATTCCACGTCATGCTGCTTTTCGATGGGGCCGCGATAATGCCTGCGGAAAGCCCCTTCATCGCCAAGCAATCCCGGTACGGCCAGATCCACCTGCGACCACAACTCGCCCAGATGGTTTTCCAGCGGTGTGCCCGTCAGGCAGATGCAGCGCCCGGTGCGCAGGGTCAGCAGCGCGCGCCGGGCCTGGGTGCGCGGATTCTTGACCTGCTGGGCCTCGTCCAGCACCACCAAAGCAAAGGCCTGCTTGCGCAGGGCCACCACGTCACGCGGCAGCAGGGCATAGCTGGTGATCACCACATCGACCTCGCCCAGGCGGGCAAAACCGCCATTGCGCTGCGGGCCGTGCAGGGCCAGAACCTTCAGCGAGGGCGCGAATCGCGCGATCTCCGCCAGCCAGTTGGGAATCAGACTGGTCGGCACCACCACCAGAGCCGGCTGCTGCAACCAGCCACGCTGCTTCAGTGCCAGCAGATGGGTGATCAGCTGCAAGGTCTTGCCCAGACCCATATCGTCTGCCAATACGCCCCCGACCTCGGCCTCGGCCAGAGCGTTCAACCAGCGCAGACCTTCGCGCTGATAAGGGCGAAGCTCGGTGGTCAGGCCTTCCGGCACCACATCACTGGCCCGTTCGGCCGCCTCGCGCAGCCGCCGGGTAAAGCCCCGCAACTGCTCGGGCGCCTGCAGCCCGCCACCCGCAGGCAAGGCCTCGGCCAATTCATCCAGCCGTCCGGCCTGGACCCGCGGCAGATGCAGGCTGGCCCGCGGTCGCTCCAGGTATTCGGCCAGAGGCGCCAGCAGGCCGCGCAACTCGGTCAGCCGGACCGGCACCCGCCGTCGCTGATCCAGGGGCGCGTACCAGACCGCATCGTCCGGCTCGTTGGGCGATGGACTCAGGGTCAGCTGATGCTCGGCCAGGGCCTGGGCCACGGCTGGCAGCAGATTGTGGCGCTCGCCATCCACCTCGATGCCGACTTCCAGATCGAAGGCATGGTCATCGGCATCTTCTACCGCATGACCATACCAATGCACCGGCCCTTCCAGCACCTCGAAGGGAAAACTGGGTGAATAATCCAGCTGGAAGCCTTCCTGCTCCAGACGCGGCCGCAGAGCCAGCCAACGGGCCGGAGTATTCACTTCAAGCGCGCCGGCATGGCCCTTGCCCGGAAACAACCAGGCATCTTCCGGCAAGGTGTCGGCCATATCCCAGGGCAGACCTTCAGTGTCGACCGCAGGCGTCAGTCCGGCCCGCTCCAGCTGCTCCATCGCGCTCAGCTCTTCTGCCCGACGGCGCATGATCTCGACCAGCTGGCCATCCCTCACCCGGCGCACCAGCGGCTCGCCGCCGCGTCCGGGCAATCTTTCGCCGGCATAATCGAATGACAACCGGGCATAGGCCAGCGGCGGTGTGCCCGCAGCCAGCCGGGCATGCCGGCTCAGCGCATGCAGGGTCACGATCGGCTTCGGCGCCAGCGAGGCGCCGCGAACTTCGCCCAGGACCTGCGGCGGCGGAATCCGCTGCCCCAGCGGCTGGTCATGCAAGGTGGCCCGCAGCATCGCGCTTTCCTCATGCCGCAGCGGTGGCAGATCCAGCCAGGCAGTTTCGGCACCGGGTGTTTCACACCGGCCCAGCACGGCGCCTTGCGGATCCAGGTACCACAAGCCGTCGATCCGCAACAGACGGCGATTGGGCAACAGCGCCGGCCACAACCTCTGGCTGCCATCCTGTTCCAGATGCCACTGCCAGCTCAGCGGCAGAGTCGGTCCGGACGCCAGTCGCAGCCCGGCAAGCCCCCCCAGAAAGCAGGGTCGATCCAGAACCGCTTCCAGCAGAGGTTCGCCCAAGGCCCCCTGCAGACGCACATAGATGCGGCTCTTGCGTGGCATCTGCGGCAGGCCGAGGACACTGGCCGCCAACTGCAACTCGTCGGCCGGCAGCGGAGCCTGGGCCAGTTGCTTGCTGTCCAGCGGCACCGGCCGCTGAAAGCGTCCCGGCTCACCGAACACCGCCGTCAGCAGCACCGGCGCCACATCCAGCCAGGCCCAGGGCTGATCGGCTTCGGCCACCACTTCCACAAAAAAACCCAGCTGCGACCGCACGCCGACCGCAACGGCCGGCGGGGTCTCGAACAGCCGCGCCCACGGCGCCGACAGCCGACCCGCAGCGGTGTCGCCTGGCATCTCGAGCGATGGTTTGTCGTCGGTCTGGTGCATCGCGGACCGCCGCCCTTGAGTGACCAAAAGAACGAGGTTAACAGGATTTTTGCAGAATGCCCTAAGGGATGTTCCGATCCATCTCGCACGGGCCCCATGGCCCATCGCGAAGACGCCGGCCACGGCCCCTCAGCCGGGGGCAGCTCGCGGATCTGCCCGGCAGTGAAGAATGCTCTCCGGAACGAAAGAGCCGAGTGCCCCGGCCCGGCGGTTTGCCGGGGTCGCTGGCCACCGTGCGCGGCGAAAGCCCGCTCTGACAGGATCCACGCCACCGGCCTCAGGACACGCCACCAGAGCCGGCACCGGTCAGCAGATATCCAGTCAGTTCGCTCAAACCGCCATCAACGGCGCTGCCCGCCTTTTCAGGCCGATCCTGTCAGGTCATGACCGCTCAGATCATGACCGCCAAGATCAGCCCTGCCCGATCCGGTCGAACAGTCCCTGCGGATATTCCGGCTTCTGCTCGCGAGCCATCAGGCGCTGCAAGGCTTCGCTCGGAGTTTCCCGACCATGCAGCACCGAATAGACCGCGGCGCTGATCGGGAGATCCAGATCATGCTTGGAGGCCAGGCGCATGACTTCGTCGGCCGTGAGCACGCTTTCCACCACCTGCCCGATCTGGCGAACGGCATCATCGATAGCCACCCCTTGCCCCAGGGCCAGACCCAGCCGGCGGTTGCGGGAGAGATCACCCGTGCAGGTCAGCACCAGATCGCCCAGACCCGACAAGCCCATCAGGGTTTCGGCGCGGGCACCCAGGGCCGTGCCCAGTCGCAGCATCTCGTTCATGCCTCGGGTAATCAGGCCGGCGCGGGCATTGAGCCCCAGCCCCATCCCGTCGGCCACCCCGGTGGCCACCGCCAGCACGTTCTTCATCGCCCCGCCCAGCTCGCCGCCCAGCATGTCACTGCCGGTATAGGCGCGCAGCTGGGGGGCATGCAGCACCTGGGCCACCTGCCGCGCGAATTCGGCGTCATCGGACAACACCGTCACCGCACTGGGCAGGCCCGCCGCCACTTCACGCGCAAACGAGGGGCCGGTCACCACCGCCGCCGGCCGACCCGGCAGATGCTCGGCCACCAGTTCGTGCAGAAAGCGGCCGGTACCCGGCTCGAAACCCTTGGTCGCCCAGGCCACGGCCGCCCCGGAGGGCAGCAGCGGCGCCAGATCGACCAGCATGTCGGCAAAGGCGTGACTGGGAACCACGATCAGCACCAGCCTGGCCTCGGCGACCGTGGCCGCCAGATCCGCGCTGTAGTCCAGCGCGGCCGGCAAGGCTATGCCCGGCAGGTAGCGCGCATTTTCGCCATGGCTCGCCATCGCGGCCATCGCGGCCGGATCACGCCCCCACAATACGGTAGGCACTCCATTGCGAGCGGCACCGGCCGCCAGTGCCGTACCCCATGAACCTGCGCCGATCACGGCCAGCCTGGACGTCATTGCCGACACTCCGCGATCAGCTGTTGAGCGGATGCGATTCTTCGCCCGACAGCATGCGACGCTGCTGCTCGGCGTACAGAGCATCGAAGTTGATCGGCTGCAGCAGGAAGGGCGGGAAGCCACCTTCCTGGATCAGACCGGAAATGATCTGGCGTGCATAGGGGAACAGCACATTCGGGCAGTAACTTCCCAGAATGCCGTCACGCTCGACGTCGCCGAAGCCGGCCACCACGAACACGCCGGCCTGCTCGACTTCGGCCAGATAGGCGGTGCGCTCACCCATGGTGCAGGTCAAGGTGATGCTGAGCACCACTTCATACACGCCTTCGGCCAGCGGATTCACCTTGTGGGCCAGATTCAGCTGGACCTGCGGTGCCGGGCTGTTGCCTTCGCCCAGCTCCTGGAAGATCTGGGGTGCGCCGGGCGCTTCGAAGGAGACATCCTTCACATAGACTTTCTGCAGCATCAGCTGCGGCTGGCCGGGCTGGTCGTTGGCGGTAAGGTCGGTCATAGCGGTTCTCTCGTTCTGGCCACAGGCCGGATGGGCAAAGACCTAGGATTGTTCCACACATCCCGTGAGCACGCACGTCACCTTGCATAAGACCCTGTGCAGGCTGCATAATAGGCGGCTAGCCATTCCGTGCCTGAAGACTTCGGGCTGTGCCGGTGCGCGATCCGGTGCCTCGTCGGCATGGCTGACAAACGCAGTTTCTGCGTTTCCAGCTTCGCGCCGCTGTCCTCGTGACGGCCGGCTGGGCCGACGCCATCCTGGCCAATGGGTGGTCCATCATTCGATTACGGAGGTCATCATGGCCCGTGTATGTCAAGTCACCGGAAAGGGTGTGCAGAGCGGCAACAACGTTTCGCACGCCAACAACAAGACCCGTCGCCGCTGGTTGCCCAACCTGCATGAGCGTCGCTTCTGGGTTGCCAGCGAAAACCGCTGGATCAAGCTGCGCGTTTCCAACAAGGCGCTGCGCACCATCGACAAGAACGGCATCGAGGCCGTGATCGCCGAACTGCGTGCTCGCGGCGAGAAGGTCTAAGGAGAAGAACCATGGCGAACAAGAAGCAGGATCTGATCCGTCTCATCTCGTCGGCCGGTACCGGCCACTTCTACACCACGGCAAAGAACAAGAAGAACACGCCCGAGAAGTTCGAGTTCAAGAAGTACGACCCGGTCGTCCGCAAGCACGTGATCTACAAGGAAGGCAAGATCAAGTGATCTGGCCCGTCATGCCATCGGCATGACACCTGGAAGGCCCGCCTCGGCGGGCCTTTTTTGTGGTCGCGTTGCCACTCGCTCGCCGATGCCATCCCGGCAGACAGCACACCGCAATTCCGGCTGTGCACGTCGCCAGCGCAAGCTGACCGGATTCGTCGGCATGGTTGCCGCACCGAATCCGGACGCCCTGATCGATCAGGATCGGACCTCGCGGCATCGCCATGACCTCCATGAAAGAAGTCACGGCATGCGCATCGCAAATCGCCCGGTCACGCCTGACTTCCGCCCATAAAGGCCGCGCAGATGCGACTCGGCCGGCGGATCGATGACCGGGTGCGTGCCATCATTCCGGTCGCAATGCTCGACACCACTATCGGAGCGCTCCCGGACCATCGCCTCAGCCCGTGGCATCGGCCCGGGCGGCGGGGCGTATCCAGCGGCCCATCATCAGTCCGTTGACGGCCATCAACAGCAGCAACAACGCCACGCCCGCCAAGGCGGCAGGCAGGCTGGTGCAATGGGCGAAGCTGCCGATCATCGCCGGTCCCACCAACAATCCGGCATAACCCAGAGTCGAGGTGGCGGCGATGGCCTGGCTGGCCGCCATGCCGGCGGTACGACTCGCGCTGCTGAGCAGGATCGGCACCACATTGGACAAGGCAGCACCCAGCATCACGAAACCCAGCAGACTCAGCGGGATCGAATTGACCGTCGCGGCCAGACACAGCCCGGCCGCGCCCAGTGCACCCCCGACGACCAGCACCGTCTGCGGCCCCAGGCGATCCACCAGACGGTCGCCGAACCAGCGGCCCAGGGCCATGGTCACCGAGAAACCGGCATAGGCATAACCGGCATGGGCCATGCTCATGCCCCGGCTGGTGCGCATAAAGACCGCACTCCAGTCCAGGGTCGCGCCTTCGGCCATAAAGGCCACGAAACACATGACCCCGAGCACCAGCACCGCCCCTCTGGGCAAGACAAAGCCAGCCGGAGCCGTGACCGCGGACGGACGGGCGCCTGGGCCGAAACGCAACAGCGGCAGCAACAGACCGATCAGCGCGATCACCGCCAGGCTGCAACCCCACAACGGCAGGTGCCGGCCCAGCAGCAGAGAGATCGAGCCGGCGCCGAGCAGCGCACCGCCACTGAAAAAGGCATGAAACGAGGACATCCAGGGGCGGCCACTGCGACGCTCGACCTCGGCCGCCTGATCATTGACACCGACCGCCACCGTACCCAGAGCCGCACCAAACACCGCCAGCGCCAGTGCCAGCAGCCAGGTCCGGCCGGCCAGTGCCAGCAGCGGCAGACAGGGAATGGTCAGGGCGAAGGCCACCTGCAATACCTGACGGCTGCCGTAGCGAGCAATCAGCCAGCCGCTCAGCGGCATCGCCAGCAGCGAGCCACAGCCGGGTGCAAGCAGCAGCAGCCCCAGCTGCCCGTTGTTCAAGGCCAGCCGGTTCTGGGCATAGGGCACCAGCGGCGCCCAGCTGGCAGCCACCACGCCACACAACAGAAACATGGCCCGGGTCGCCCATACCAGACGACGCAAGGCCGTCCAGCCGGCAGTCCCGACTGCGGCCGTTCGGAGATCGAGTTCCATGGGAGGTCCTGTCACGATGCACGGCCATCCGGATGCGGGTGGCCTTCGACATTCATGCTACGGATCAGGACGTCAGTGCCTAGACCCTGACAGGCATCCGGTTCAGCTCGCAGCCATCCGGCGGCCAGCCGCAAACTCCGCTCAGGTCGCGACCAGAGACACCCGCCTCACGCCGCACAGCAGCTCGTAGAGACTGGCATGACAGCGCGCCGCGACCTCGGCGGCCGAAACCTGCCGCCCCCACAGCTCCACCTCGGAGCCCACGCCGGTCCGAGGCAGGTCGGTGAGATCCACGGTCAGCATGTCCATCGATACCCGCCCGGCCAGCACCGCAGACTGACCATCCACCGCCACCGGCGTGCCCGTCGGTGCGCATTGCGGATAGCCATCGGCATAGCCCATCGCCACCACACCGATGCGCGATGGTCGGGTGGTCACGAACTGCGCGCCGTAACCCACCGGCTCGCCGGCGGCCAGCTCGCGCACCGCGATGACTCTGGATAGCAGGGTCATCACCGGCTGCAACTGCCGGCTGGAAGCACTGGGCCGATCCAGCGGATCCATCCCGTAAAGCATCAGTCCGGGGCGCACCCAGTCGCTGGCCGGACCGGACCAGCCCAGCAGCGAAGGGGAGTTGCGCAGACTACGTTCGCCGGGCAGGCCCGCCGTGGCAGCCGCGAAGCTGTCCTGCTGCTCTTGCGTGCGGGCGCAACCCATCTCGTCGGCACGCGCGAAATGGGTCATGCACACCACGCTGGCGACGGCGGCACACTGTTGCAGACGCCGCCAGGCGGCCTGATACTCGGCCGGCGAGAAACCGACCCTGTGCATGCCCGAGTCGAGTTTCAGCCAGGCCTTGATCGAAGCCGCACCCGACCATTGCTCCAGCAGCCGCAACTGCCACTCGGAGTGGACCACTGTCCACAGTCGATACCGCACGATCAGCGCGAGTTCGTCGGCCGCGAAAAACCCTTCCAACAACAGGATCGGTGCCTGGATGCCGGCCTCGCGCAGACTCAGCGCTTCCTCGATGCAGGCCACCGCAAAACCGTCAGCCTCCGGTTCCAGCGCCTGTGCGCAGACCACCGCGCCATGACCGTAGGCATCGGCCTTGACCACCGCCAGCGCGCGTGCCGCCCCCAATTGCCGAGCCAGACGATAGTTGGCGCGCAGGGCTTGCAGGTCGATCAGGGCTCGGGCGGGACGCATGGCAGACTCGATGGAAGAAAAGGAGAGGCGGACAGGGTATAACGCGATGGCCGATCAGCCATACCGCGACAGATCCAGCCCTTCGCCGCTGATCGCCGGCCTCCGGCCGCTGATCAGGTCAGCCAGATACTGGCCGCTGCCGCAGGCCATGGTCCAGCCCAAGGTGCCGTGACCGGTATTCAGATACAGATTTTTCCAGCCGCTGGCACCGATCACCGGCGTGCCATCCGGTGTCGCCGGTCGAAGACCGGTCCAGAAACTGGCCTGAGCCAAATCACCGGCTCCCGGATACAGATCACTGACTACCTGCTCCAGGGTTTCGCGCCGCTCCGGCCGCAGCTGGTGATCGAACCCCGCGATCTCGGCCATGCCACCGACCCGGATCCGCCGCTCGAAACGGGTGACCGCGACCTTGTAGGTCTCGTCCAGAATCGTCGATACCGGCGCCCGCTCGGGATCGACAATGGGCAGCGTCAGGGAATAGCCTTTCAGCGGGTACACCGGCAGCCGGATGCCCAAGGGTGCCAGCATCGCCGGTGAATAGCTTCCAAGAGCCAGCACATAGGCATCAGCCGTTTCACGCTGGCCGTCAATCCAGACTCCTTCCACACTCTTTCCTTGGACGTCCAGACGTTCAATATGGGCACCATACCTGAACTGCGCGCCTTTCTCGGCAGCCATCGCTGCCAGTCGCCGGGTGAACAGCTCGCAATCACCGGTCTGATCATTAGGCAGCCGCAGCCCCCCGCACAACCGCTCGCCCATCTGGGCAAGGGCCGGCTCGACAGCGACCAGACCGGCGCGATCCAGCAGTTCGTAGGGCACGCCTGACTGCTCCAGCACACCGATATCCTTGGCTGCGGCATCCAGCTGCTGATGGGTCCGGAACAGCTGCAAGGTACCCTGCTGACGACCTTCGTAGTCGATGCCTGTATCGGCCCGCAAGATATCCAGGCAGTCCCGGCTGTACTCGGACAGGCGGACCATGCGCTCCTTGTTCACAGCATAGCGTTCAGCCGTGCAATTGCGGAACATCTGCCACATCCACCGATACTGGGCCATATCCCATTGCGGTCGTATCGCCAGCGGAGCATGTTTCTGGAACATCCAGCGCAAGGCCTTCAGTGGCACCCCGGGGGCGGCCCATGGCGAAGCATAGCCCGGAGATACCTGTCCGGCATTGGCAAAACTGGTTTCCTGGCCAGCCTCGGCCTGGCGGTCGACCACCGTGACCTGATGCCCTGCCTGGGCCAGATACCAGGCTGCCGACGTCCCGATGACCCCACTCCCCAACACGATCACCCGCATCACCGCTACCTCGACTTAATCGCTGCAAATTCCCCGAAGACATCAGGATAACCAGTTCATCCACGGCTTGAAGCAGTGGATTCCACTGTTATTGGCATGAATTTCAGGTATCCTGACCATGCTTTCGCCATGCCGGAGTTGTTTTGCGCAGCCAACGTCAGACCCGCCGTGAAATGGACCGCACTGATCGCGCCATTCTGCGCATCCTGCAGACCGAAGGTCGCATCTCGTTCACCGAGCTGGGAGAGCGTGTCGGCCTGTCGACCACCCCCTGCACCGAGCGGGTGCGGCGGCTGGAACGCGAAGGCATCATCACCGGCTACTACGCACGCCTGGCCCCGGAGCACCTCAAGGCGGGGCTGCTGGTCTTCGTGGAAATCAGTCTGGCCTACAAGTCAGGGGATATCTTCGAGGAATTCAGACGGGCGGCGGTCAAGCTTCCCCAGGTGATGGAGTGCCATCTGGTGTCCGGCGATTTCGACTATCTGCTCAAGGCCCGGATTTCGGAAATGGCCTCCTACCGCAAGCTGCTGGGCAATATCCTGTTGAAGCTGCCCCATGTCCGGGAGTCCAAAAGCTATATCGTCATGGAAGAGGTCAAGGAAACACTGGCCTTGCCGATCACTGATTGAGCTCTTCGCCGGCGGTCAGCCAGCTGCCGCCCTGGCACCGGCTCGTGCGTACAGGTGCCTGACCAGACAGGCTCCGACCACAGCCACCATCATCGGCACCAGAAAGTCATAACCGACGTGGGTGAACTCCAGCGACAGCACCAGTGCCGTCACCGGCATTTTCCGGGACGCGGCCAGAAAGGCGCACCCACCGACCAGGGCAAAGGCTCCGGCTGCCGTCGGTACCGGCGACACGGCGTTCCACAACAGGCCAAGCACCAGTCCGGCCAGAGCGCCGATGGCCAGCGATGGTGTCAGCAGACCGCCTCCTGCCCCCGCACGCAGTGCCGCGCCCACAGCGAACAGCTTCAGCAGCAGCAAAGTCACAGCCAGCTGCAGGCCGATGCAGGCACCGAAACTCTCCGCTACCGGCCCCCTGCCATTGCCCAGCACCTGCGGATAAACCATACCGCAGAGGCCGATCACTCCGAATACGCCGAGCGACCAAGGCAGAACCCTCCCGTCCGTCGGGGCCCGGTGCCTGGCCCAGTCGATCAGCCGGTTGAATTCCGCCGCAGCGAGTCCCAGCACGGGGCCGACGAGCAGGCTCCACCACAACAGGCCATGGGTGCTTGACCAGGCCGGGATGTGATATTGCCAGCCATGACCCAACACCATTTCCGCCAGGGCCGCCGCGATCGCCGAGGATGCCAGGGCACATAGCGCCCCCCGCCAGCTGAAGCTCAGCAACAAGGATTCCAGAACAAACAACGCTCCGCCCAAAGGGACGTTGTAGACCGCCGCCAGACCGGCGCCGGCCGCGCAAGCCACGACGATCCGCCGTTCATCGGCAGCCAGACCCAGGCGGTCGGCCACCGCCTGGGTGGCGACGGCAGCGACTTCGCGCGGCGCCACCTCACGCCCCAGCGGCGAGCCCAGTGCCACGGTGACGACCTGCAACAGCGCATGGATCAGCGTGCTGCCGGCCGGCAGCTCGGCACCACCCTCCGTCAGCGTGCGACTGATGCCGACCAACGGGCGGCCAAATCGACGTAGCGCCCACCAGCCGGCGCCGGCCACCACGCCGCAGCACACCATGACCAGCCACCGACGAAGCGGCGAGGCTGCCGTCACGCCCTGCAGAAAACTCACCGGGCTGATCAAATGACCGCCACCATAGCCGTAGGCAAGATGCTGGACGAACCGCAGCAATCCCACCAGGCTGATGCCGGCCAGCCCCCCGGTCACGCCCGCTGCCAGAACCGCCAGCCACAGACGCCATGAGGCCCGCCCCGTCTGCAACGGAGGCGCAGGTTCATCGGACATCATCTGATCTGACACGGGGCAGGCGTCGGGCATGCATCCATTCCGGCAAGAGAGCAAGGTACCGGCGAACCGGTCGGCCGCAGGCCGGCCTATGGTAGTCCCCGCCGATGAGCCGGGCCTGACCGGTCACCGATGCGCCGCATGGCCGTCGTGTCCCGGTCCCGGTCAGAGCAGGTCATTGCACCGGTGTCCGCCAAAAGGCCGCCGGTGCAATGACATCCTGCGTCAGACAGCGCGCAAGGCGGAGAAGCCGCTCCCGCTTCGACACACTGGCCGATACAGGAATCCCCCCCCGCCGGATCCCGCTCAGATCACCGTCAAGGTCACATCGATATTGCCGCGGGTGGCATTGGAGTAAGGGCACACCGCATGGGCTTTCTCGACCAGGGCTTCAGCCACTGAACGCTCCAGCCCGGGCAGGCTGATCTTCAATTCGACCTCGATCCCGAAACCACCTTCGATCTGGCCGATGCCGACCACACCGTGGATCGAGGTATCCGGCGGCAAGACCAGCTTCTGCTGCGCGGCGACGAACTTCATGGCGCCGATAAAGCAGGCGGAGTAGCCTGCGGCAAACAGCTGCTCGGGATTGGTGCCTGTGGCGCCATTGCCACCCAACGCTTTGGGAGTGGTCAGTTTGACATCCAGCACACCATCCGAACTACGGGCCGAACCCTCGCGACCGCCAGTAGCCGTGGCTTCGGCGCGATACAGAACTTTTTCGATACTCATGATGTCACTCCTCATAGGATGGGATTTGCAATGTATATTGCTCGCTTTTTAATAGCGCGCTATTTGATAGGCAGGCTCAGCGTAGGAATTTTTCTCATTCCAGACTGGCTTCCACCGCAACCAGCCGCCCTCTCAAATCATCCAGGGACCGCTTGATACCGATCAGCTCTTCCACCGGGCAACCGCATGCCTGTGCAATCGCCGGCTGGACAGCCCTGGCCGAGTCTTGCAGATGCTGCCCGGCCGCCGTCAGCCAGATTTCCACCTGACGCTCGTCGGCCTGACTGCGCTGGCGGCGCAGCAAGCCCGCCGCCTCCATCCGTTTCAGCAAGGGCGTCAATGTCGCCGAGTCCAGCGACAGCCGGTCACCAATGGCCGAAACGGTCAGCCCGTCACGCTCCCACAGCACCATCAACACCAGATACTGCAGATAGGTCACACCCATCGGCTTGAGCAGACGCCGATAGACCTTGTTCATCGCCAAGCCGGCCGCGTACAAGGAAAAACACAACTGGTTTTCCAGACGGGGAATCGCCGGCCGAGGCAACGAGGGAGATGATTTCATGAGTCCATATTACATAGTGCACTACTAAAAAGCAAGCGATCATTTTTGGGCCGGCATCACCCTGTCATCCGACCTGCCGTCCATAGACCTCGGCGGCGGCATCACGCCATCGACAGGGAGTTTACGTCTAGACGTATACATTTCGAAAAGACATGCGCTATAGTCGGAATCAGAGATATCCAGGTCTCACTTCCCCTCCGCCCGGTGCAAGCTGCGGCGGTTTTTTTTGCCCGGCCCCGCCACCGGACCGATGGGTGGCCATCCGTGCCAGGATCAGGGACTTCGTCCAGTCATGCCTGTCAGGATATGGCCTGCCCGGCAGCTAGCGCGACGGATCACAGCTGCCCGAAAGGCACTGCATGGATCTTGAACGAGCTACAGGATCCGTTACAGGTCACCACTTCCCGAATCGATGCCGTCCCCGCCCCGGCCACGGCTGTCCCGATCGAGCGACAGCCCGTCGTCAATGACCTCTGCACGCGTCTGCCGGAGCCCCCCTCGACTCGGGAAGGGTCAGCGAAGCCAGTGATCTGATTTCATCACGACATTTGACATCGCATCTGCCCGCCCGAGGTGGGCGGCAAACAGCCGGTGACCGGAAAACGCGGCGTGGCACCGCTTTGCACCGCACGCTTGCGCCGGATCCAGCCCGACTCCGCCATGGCCATTGCGAGGTTCCATGAAATCGCCAGGGCGGCTTTGCCGATTTCGTACCGCCTGAGTGCCGAAGCCGCAACTACCTCACGGCTCACTTCAGACCATGCCGCCATTGACCGAGATCACCTGGCGAGTGATATAGGCCGCGGAATCGGACAGCAGGAAGACCACCAGATCAGCTACCTCTTCAGGCTTGCCCAGCCGGCCTGCAGGCACATGCTTGAGACCATGTTCGATCACTTCATCGCTCAGCATTTCGGTCTCGATCAGACCCGGAGCCACGCAGTTGACCGTAATGCCACGGCTGGCCAGCTCCAGCGCCAGTGCCTTGCTGGCACCGATGATGCCGGCCTTGGCCGCACTGTAATTGACCTGACCGCGATTGCCCACCAATCCTGATACCGATGACAAGGTGACAATGCGTCCGGGCTTGCGTCGGCGGACCATCGGCATGATCAGAGGCTGCAGCACATTGTAGAAGCCATCCAGATTGGTATGCAGGACCTGATCCCAATGCTCCCCTGACAACGCCGGAAAAGCAGCGTCACGGGCCATGCCGGCATTGCAGACCACTCCGTAATACACGCCGTGCGCCTCGATATCGGACTCAAGCGCGGCCCGGGTGCCGGCGCGGTCGGCCAGGTCAAAACCCAATACCCTGGCCTGGCGCCCCATCGCCTCGATTTCGATGGCCACCTGTCGGGCTTCATCCATCCGGCTCCGGCAATGCACCACCACATCATGACCCGCGCTTGCCGCCCGCAAGGCGATCACCCGGCCGATACCACGACTGGCGCCAGTCACCAGCACACTCCGATTGTTCTGCATATCGTCCGACTCTCCAAAAATCGCATCACTTCCGCGGGCTTGAATACCGCCATATTGGCCTCGACCGGTACATGTTCGTCGGCCACACGCCGCAGGAAAGCATGTCCCGTCCAGACTCAAGTCAAAACGGGCATGCACCTGCAACCAATGCTCCCATTTGAGTGGCGTTGCACGAACTGATGCAAGTCTGCCCGCCCGGCCGGATCTGCCCCTCGTCGTCCCCATCGCTGCTTCGGCCTGGGCCAAACTTCCATGCCCTCCCCAAGTTGCTCGACTGTGCCCAAAAGCAGGCTGGGCAGACCGATACGCCTGAAGCGATGTGCCAACCCTCCCTGCAGGTCTGGCAAGACTGAAGTCAAATCCGGCCATCCCCCGCCGCAGGCACAAAAAAACCGCAGGCTCTGCGAGAGAGGCTTGCGGTTTTCTCGGGG
>JGI2924J29684_1077299_pt1 | contig 15547 bp, 9 predicted proteins | sample BenlonsequencITS_FD_29684 | JGI IMG/M metagenome (IMG submission 29684)
AGCTATGACTGATATTGCGCAGTTGCTTGGCAAAGACGCCGACAGCCTTTTACAGCATCGTTGTATGACCATTCCTTCCGATCAGCTTTATCTTCCCGGCAAGGATTACGTTGACCGGGTGATGATTGACAATAATCGTCCACCTGCCGTTCTGCGTAATATGCAGACGCTCTATAATACAGGACGCCTGTCGGGAACAGGATACCTTTCGATACTGCCCGTCGATCAGGGGGTGGAGCACTCCGCCGGCGCCTCTTTTGCGGCCAACCCGCGCTACTTTGACCCAAAAAACATTGTTGAATTGGCTATTGAGGCCGGCTGTAACTGCGTGGCCTCTACCTACGGCGTACTGGCCTCGGTTTCACGGCGCTATGCGCACCGTATTCCGTTTTTGGTCAAACTGAATCACAACGAAACATTGAGCTATCCGACAGAGTACGATCAGACCCTGTACGCCAGCGTTGAGCAGGCGTTCAATATGGGGGCTGTGGCGGTAGGCGCGACGATCTATTTTGGTTCGGAGCAGTCTCGTCGCCAGATTGAAGAGATCTCCGCCGCTTTTGAGCGTGCGCATGAGCTGGGCATGGTGACCGTATTGTGGGCTTACCTGCGTAACTCTTCCTTTAAAAAAGACGGCGTAGATTATCATGTATCTGCTGACCTGACGGGTCAGGCCAACCATCTGGCCGCCACGATTGGCGCGGATATTGTGAAACAGAAAATGGCTGAGAATAACGGCGGTTATAAAGCGGTCAACTTCGGCTATACCGACGATCGCGTATATAGCAAACTGACCAGCGATAACCCGATTGATTTGGTACGTTACCAGTTGGCGAACTGCTATATGGGACGCGCCGGGCTTATCAACTCCGGCGGCGCGGACGGCGGCGACACTGATCTCGGCGACGCGGTTCGTACCGCTGTTATCAATAAACGTGCCGGGGGGATGGGGCTAATTCTGGGACGTAAAGCCTTTAAGAAATCGATGGTGGATGGCGTGAGGCTGATTAATGCCGTGCAGGATGTCTATCTGGATAGCAATGTCACCATCGCCTGAGTCCTGGTGGAGAAAGGCCGGATGCGGGCGCATCCGGTCAGCGATACGTATTATTAACGCAGTAGCGGGCAGTCCGGCGGCAGCCGACAGCGTAATGCGCCAGGCAGTACCTCAATATGAAACTCTTGTCCACTGAGCGGTTCTCCATCCAGATTAAACGTGATTTCATGTGGCGCATGGATATCAAACCACGCTGAGGCGCCGTCAATAATATTCTGATTGTCGTCTGACTGCGTCAGCGTGGAAAACAGCGCCGGCAGCAGCTCTTCGCCAGTAAAAATCCGTAGTTGTAACAGCCCGTCGTTAATCAGCGCGGTGGGGCATAATTGCTGTCCACCGCCTGCCTGACGTCCATTGCCGATGCCGATCACCAACGCATTCCCTTGCCAGTGAAAGTTTTCACCTCGAATTTCGCAGCGGTCAGGTTTCAAGGTATCCATTCTCATCAGACCGTGGATAAGATAGGAGACACCGCCCAGCGCAGCTTTGAGTTTTTCCGGTGTTTCGGTAGTAATGCGGGTGCCAAAACCGCCTGTCGCCATATTGATAAAAGAGGTTTTATCGTTGACCCTGGCCATATCAATTTCCATCGCATTTCCGGCAATCGCCAGTTTCAGCGCTTTGTCCAGCGCCTCAGGAATGCCGGCGCTGGTGGCAAAATCATTGGCGGTGCCTAGCGGCAAAAGGCCCAGTGCGGGGACCACGCCGTCGCGGATCTGGATTAGCGCGGTAGACACTTCATTAATGGTGCCGTCGCCGCCGCCGGCAATCACCGTTTCAACGCCCAGCCTACGGGCTTCATCAACGTAACGTTGCGCGTCGCCTTTTTCCCAGGTTACCCGAACGTGAATCTGTATGCCTTCGTCGCGAAGCAGAGTTATGGCCTCACGTAGCGGCTGATTATCAGCGCTTTTGCCATTGAGGATCAGTAAGCTGTCGGGGAAGTTAGCCATCCGTTATGCCTTAATATGTTGAACAACCACCTCCAGAAAGTGTATAGCAGAAATGAAAAAGCGAGGTCAGAACAGGATGAAAATTGAAATGTTGCGCACGTATTGCCTTGCCGTTTTTTCCTGGTATACGTAGCGGTAAGCGAAACATGGCTTAAGGCGAACGGTGCCAAGAAAGATACGAACTCAATTGTATACGGCGCAGTATGCGCGTTGAGTATCGCTTGTGGTACTGAACGAAAACCGCCCGGGGCAGATGATAATCAGACAGATATATCTCCTGTGATTAACGAAACGGTGGATTAACCAGATGACTGTACATTAGTGTTGAGTATTAATATTTAAATATAGCAATATCGGATAAAAACCTGATATTTATTATCAAAGGTGTTTTTATATAGCATAACATCGAAATATTATTTAGAATATTTAGCAGAAATAAAGCGCGCTATTAGAAACGCACTATACTATCTCTATGAAACAAAACGTATATAGATGATGGCTTAGAGAGATGTCTTATAGCCGCTACTTTACCTAAAAAGGGGCAGGAAACTTCACTTTTCTCATAAACACAATTGAAATAATACGGCCATGTGAGTATTTTCTACTTAGAGAGAGAATGAAAGGGGAATTATATGAATGTTAATACAGACGTTAATGGGCAAACGCCATTGCTACCTCCTGGACGGCGTGATGAAGAAAAACCAGTAGCTGAAATTGTTGAGTTTAACGCTTACGGCAATAAACCCAGGTGCTTAATGTGTCTGGGAACCTCTGCATCGGTTACAGGTGTTTTAGGTGGGGTATGCTCGGCAGCCGTCGCCAGTGTAAGCAGTGGTGCTGCATATAATACCGCCTTGACGGTTTTAGGCGCATCGATTGGCGTGGCTAGTATTGGTATGATGGGAATATGCACCGGATTATACCTTGGCGCAAATGCCATTAGAAGATATCCAGCTTATCCATAAATTTATAAACGCGGTAAGCCATTGTGGTTCTTATGCAGATAGTGGTTTATGTTAGCTTGACTAATATTCTATATCACCTTTTTGATATAATTACACAGGGTTGTCACTATTTAACATTAATAGAGAAAAAACTCATTCAGGAGATGAGTCTATGCTTTTAAGTGCTCAGATTAGAGCCTTGTATCTTATATGGGAAATTTTTGTAATATGGGGTTGTTATGTATTCAAGAGCCGATAGTTTATTAAAGAAATTTTCAATAAAATTAAATCTGGATTCCATCGCTTTTGATGAAAACAGATTATGCTCATTTCTTATAGATAAGCGTTACCATATCTTAATGTCAAGCACTAACGGTGAGTATATAATGATATACGGTTTTTGCGGAAGGCTTCCGGATAATAATAACCTTGCATTTGAGTTCCTCAATGCTAATTTGTGGTTTGCAGAGAATAATGGGCCACATTTGTGTTATGATAATAACTCACAATCGTTATTATTAGCTCTCAACTTCTCACTCGATGAAAGCACTGTAGAAAAACTTGAACGTGAAATTGAGGTAGTCATTAGGTCAATGGAAAATCTGTATCACATTTTACAGGATAAAGGCATAACCCTGGATGCTAACTATACGTGACGATGATAATTATAAGTAAAACACGATCATAACGGTTTCCTGCAGGAGCTGGCAGTTAAACAGTTGGTTCTCATACTCCCTCATTCTGTTAATTTTCGTTGGTAGCCTGTTTCAGAATGGTTTTCACACGTCGTGCCCCATTACTGTGTCATTTCCTGGTCGCTTCAGAACGTTATGCCCTGAGTCTGACTGGATGTGGGGGGATTTTTACTTGCTGGCTGGCAATTACCATGGATGTCACTATAAACCTAAGCTATCATTTGCGCTTTTGTTAATGTGATCAATGTTTGGATGTAGCGAGAAGTACAGCTTTTTTCATTGAATTACGCGTAAAAAATAAGCCTGCGTAAGGGAGATTACGCAGGCCAATGAGGTGGTTCCTGGTACAGCTAGCATTTATGGATTATGTTTTTCAGCGCCTTGAATAGTACCCGCATTGAGCGAAGCGGTATGTGATCAATTTCTAAGAATCTTCCCGCCATGAAAAAATAACCGCAATTAACTACTTGGCATGGGGGTTACGCGTTGATTCGCCTGAGAAATTACGCATCAAAAGCGCGTAGCCCAGCGTGACGTCCTGCGGGACGGGCATCCACACGGTATAGCCATCGCCAGGCGCGACCGGCATAGCTTCGCCTTTGGCGTTCTCCATCTGTTCCAGGGTGAAATTGATATTTCCCTGCGGCGTCATCAGCTCCAGACTATCCCCAACTGAGAATTTGTTCTTTACCGCCACGGCTGCCAGCTGGCCTTTTCGCTCGCCAGTGAACTCGCCGACAAATTGCTGGCGTTCAGAAACGGAGTACCCGTATTCGTAGTTCTGGTAATCGTCGTGCGTATGGCGACGCAGGAAACCTTCGGTATAGCCGCGATGGGCCAGACCTTCCAGCGTTTCCAGCAAAGTGGGGTCGAAGGGTTTACCCGCAGCGGCGTCGTCGATGGCTTTACGGTAGACCTGCGCGGTACGGGCGCAGTAATAAAAGGATTTGGTGCGACCTTCGATTTTCAGCGAGTGGACGCCCATTTTTGTCAGGCGTTCAACATGGGCGATAGCGCGCAAGTCTTTTGAGTTCATGATATAGGTGCCATGCTCGTCTTCAAACGCAGTCATGTACTCGCCCGGTCTTTGGGCTTCTTCTATCATAAATACTTTATCCGTCGGAGCGCCGATACCGAGTGTTGGCTCAACGTTCTGTACCGGAATCGGTTCGTGCTTATGCACGATGTTGCCGACAACGTCTTCTTTTCCTTCCTGCACGTTATATTCCCAACGGCAGGCATTGGTGCAGGTGCCTTGGTTAGGATCGCGTTTGTTGATGTAGCCGGAAAGCAGGCAGCGACCGGAGTAGGCCATGCATAGCGCGCCGTGGACGAAAATTTCTATTTCCATATCAGGCACCTGCTGGCGAATCTCCTCAATCTCTTCCAGCGACAGCTCGCGGGAAAGAATCACACGGGTCAGCCCCATCTGCTGCCAGAATTTTACCGTCGCCCAGTTTACGGCGTTAGCCTGTACCGACAGGTGAATCGGCATTGTCGGGAAATGCTCGCGTACCAGCATAATCAACCCAGGATCGGACATGATCAGCGCATCCGGGCCCATCTCGACGACGGGTTTCAGATCACGGATAAAGGTTTTGAGCTTGGCATTATGCGGAGCAATGTTCACCACCACGTAGAATTTTTTCCCGAGCGCGTGGGCTTCGTTGATGCCAAGCTGCAAATTTTCGTGGTTGAATTCGTTATTACGCACGCGCAACGAGTAGCGCGGTTGGCCCGCATAGACGGCATCGGCGCCGTAGGCAAAAGCGTAACGCATGTTTTTCAGCGTTCCCGCCGGCGAAAGGAGTTCTGGTTTAAACATCATTTTCTCGTTCTGATGACAGGTCAGAACCGCCTCACCTGATGAGGCGGCTGGAGCTGGAGGAGAGTCCTCACTTTAAGGGCAGGCATTGTAGCGCTGTGGCGCGGGGAGGTAAAGGATAACGCCGGAGGGCGGGCCTGATAAGCGAAACGTCATCAGATAATTCTGCACGCATCCGCTTCCCAGCGATACCCCACCCCGTAGACTGCGCGTATAAATGACTGTTCGGCATCCAGCGATTCCAGTTTGCGGCGCAGGTTCTTAATGTGGCTGTCGATAGTGCGATCGGTCACCACACGGTAATCATCGTAGAGGTGGTTCAACAATTGCTCGCGGGAAAAAACTTTACCCGGTTCAAGCGATAAGGTTTTTAGCAGGCGGAATTCAGCGGGCGTTAAATCCAGCGCTTTACCACACCAGGAGGCCTGGAAGCGGCTTTCATCAATCATTAACGGACTTTCGGCATCCAACTGCTGGAGTTCGCGCTGCGGTTTGCAGCGGCGCAAAATGGTTTTAACGCGGGCCACGACTTCGCGCGGGCTGTAAGGCTTACAGATATAATCATCGGCGCCGATTTCCAGCCCAAGCAGCCGGTCGATCTCTTCGATTTTTGCCGTGACCATCACAATGGGGATATCGGAAAAACGGCGGATCTCCCGGCATAGCGTCAGGCCATCCGTACCCGGCAGCATCAAATCCAACAGAATCAGATCCGGCGGCGTTTGACGCACATACGGCAGCACCTTGTCGCCGTGATTGATGAGCGTGGGGGTGTAACTCGCCGCGCGCAAATAGTCGATAATCAACTGTCCCAACTTGGGTTCATCTTCAACGATCAAAATGCGCGGCGTGTTTTCATCAATGGGTAATTCAGTCATACATCTCTCTGTAAATCGCGATCCAGCGGTAACTCTACTGTAATGCTAACCCCGCCAAAAGGCGAATGAGCGGCGTGAAGATGACCATTATGCGCGTGTACAATATTGACGCATATCGCCAGCCCCAGCCCTGAGCCCCCGCTGGCGCGGTTACGGGACACTTCCGTCCGGTAAAAGCGTTCAAAAAGCTTTTGTAACTGCTCATCACTGACGCCTGGCGCGGAGTCGGCAAAGGTCAGGAATAATGATTTGTCGCGTTGTTCGGCGGAGATATGCAGACCGCCGCCGCTGTCGGTGTAGCGTAGACTGTTTTCCAGCAGATTATTAAACAGTTGCATAAGGCGATCCGGGTCGCCAAAGACGGTCATGCTATCAGGCAATGCGTAATGTAGCGTCAGCTCTCGGCTGGTAAAACGTTCGCTGAACGCGCCGCCAGCGACTTCAAGCAGGGGAACAAGGTCGACGGTGGTTTTTTGGTAAGCCAGCGCACCTTCGTCAGACAACGAAAGCTGATGTAGATCGTCAACCAATTTCGTGAGCGTACCGACTTCCGCCTGTAGCGATATAACGGATTCAGGCGTGAACTGGCGAACGCCATCCTGAATGGCTTCCAGTTCGCCGCGCAATACGGCCAGCGGCGTGCGTAGTTCGTGGGAAATATCCGCCATAAAGTCGCGGCGCATCTGCTGGTTTTTTTCCAGCGTGCTGGCAAGCTGGTTAAAGTCCTGCGCCAGTTTCCCCAGTTCATCAGCGCTGGTTGGAGTCACGCGCGTGGTAAAATCCCCCGCCGCCAGTCTGTGCGTACCCTCGACCAACCGTTTGACGGGGGCGAGCAGGCCGCGCGCCAGCAAAAACGTCGCCAGCGCGGCCAGCAACGTTGATAATGCCACGATCATCCAACTGGCGCGCCGCTGCTGCTTATCAAAATTAATATCCGTACTGCGCGTCAGCCGCTCGACAGGGGAGGCGATAACCGCGCCGACTTCGGCGCCATTGACCAGAATGGGCCGACGAGTACCGTCATGTGGCACCGGGCTGCGTGGGCCGACCAGCACCCTGCCATTTTGATCGACCACCCAGAACTGGGTACGCCAACCGTGCGGCGGCATACCAGGGCCGGGTTTATCACGGTCGTTGTCGTGCTCAAATGAACGCAGAATCTGAAAAACGAAGCGATCGTTGTTGCGTAAAAAACGCCAGTTGCCGTGCTGCTGGTACTGCTCGCCAAGCGCATCGCCCAGCATTTGTAGTCGCTGCTCGTTGCCGTGTTTGATATAGTCAATAAATCCGCGTTCAAAACTGACGCGCACGGCCCAATGCATACTGATCAGCAACACGATGCAGGTAGCGAAAATCGCCAGAAACAGCTTGCCGGTAATACCGGGCCGCCAGACTTTCATTACAGGCTCCTTTTACGCCGTGAAATGACCATATTTTGTTGTGTATCGTTCGGCAAGCGGGCAAAAATTATCGCCGGTAGCGCGATAATAACCGCCATACATGGCCAGGTATACATAAAGACGTGATGTGCGGCTCTACTGTCTACACCAATAAAAACCAAGACCAATTTGCAAAAAAACCGGCGTGATAAACGGCTGCATACCGCTGCCGATACGCCCGGCAAAACTGTCCTGTAACCCCAGTGAAAACGTGGGCGTGCGGAACAATCGCAGGCTAAATAACGAGCCTGATTTTTTGCATGAAAGAGATAGAGCAGAATTGCTGCCGCGCCGCCCGCAGCAAGTGCGGCTAATACCTGGGGCGAGATCCCCATGCTTTTACTGCCGTTCAGCGCCAGTACCGCCATGCCGATGGCTAACTTCGCCATAGAGGGCAGCGCAGTGTTGACGATTATGGTATCTAGCGACGGCATAAAAAAGCCGAATGCCATGCTCCAGAGTTGCCGGCGGCGGCTGTCAGGACATTCTGTCATATCTCTACTACCGGTTTGCTATTTTTACGCGAAAAACGCAGCCGCAGACGGTCGAAAAAGAGGTACACCACCGGCGTGGTATAGAGAGTCAGGAGCTGACTCATGACCAAACCGCCGACAATGGTTATCCCCAGCGGCTGCCGTAATTCCGAACCGTCTCCGCCAGATAACACCAATGGCAATGCGCCGAACATCGCCGCCAGCGTGGTCATCATTATTGGACGGAAGCGTAGCAAGCAGGCCTGGAAAATGGCTTGTTCCGGCGTCAGGCCGCCGCTTCGTTGCGCTTCAAGCGCAAAATCGACCATCATAATGGCGTTTTTTTTCACAATGCCAATTAAAAGCATGATCCCTATCAGGGCGATTAGACTGAAAGGAGCATTGAAAAGCTCCAGCGCCAGAAGCGCCCCAACGCCCGCTGATGGCAGAGTAGAGAGAATGGTCAGCGGATGGACGTAGCTTTCGTACAGTATCCCCAGCACAATGTAGACGGTAGCGATCGCCGCCATGATCAGAATAAGCTGCGAATTCATGGTCTGCTGGAAGACTTGCGCCGTTCCGGCAAAACTGCCGCGTACCGTCGGGGGGACGCCAAGCTGCGTCATGGTGCGATTAATAGCTTCCGTCGCCTGTGATAACGATGTGCCGGTCGGCAGGTTAAAGGCAATAGTGGACGCCGCGGAGAGCCCCTGATGGTTCACCGACAGCGGCGCATTGGCTGGTCGCCATTGGGCGAAATAAGAGAGGGGGATCGCTTTTCCGTCGTGATTGATAACAAACATTTTCTCCAGCGCGCTGATATCCTGGGAATAGCGCGGATCGACTTCCATCACCACTTTATACTGGTTCATCGGTTGATAAATAGTGGAAATTTGCCGCTGGCCGAAGGCATTATTTAACAGACTGTTTGCGGCCTGGACATCAATGCCCAGCCGTGACATGGTGTCGCGGTCATAGATAAGATTCATCTCCGCGCCGTTATCCTGATGGTCGGAGTTAATGTCCGCCAGTTGCGGCAGGGCAGAGAGCGCTTTGCGTATTTTCGGCTCCCATTCGCGCAGCGCCGCCAGAGAGTCAGACAGCAACGTGTATTGATAACTGGCGTTAGCCTGACGCCCGCCGATGCGAATATCCTGTACCGCCATCAGAAACAGTCTGGCGCCAGGTTCTTTTGTCAGTTTGACCCGCAGCCGGTCAATGATTTGCTGCGCGCTCTCTTTGCGCTCGCCGCGCGGCTTCAGCGTAATAAACATCATACCGCTATTTACACGCGATCCGCCGGTAAAACCGGTAACATTATTCACCGCCGGATCGTCGCGAATAATTTTCATAAAATCCTGCAGCTTGCCGCGCATGGCCTGGAAAGAGATACTCTGGTCGGCCTGAATACCGCCCATTAGCACGCCGGTGTCCTGCTCTGGAAAGAATGTTTTAGGAATGGCGATATAAAGCCAGATGTTCAGCGCAATGGTGCCAAGAAAAACCACGCCGACAAGGCGCGTATGGTTGAGCACCCATTTTAACGACGTGCCGTAACTCTGTTGCAAGGCCACCAGCAGGCGACCAACGCCCCGTTTACGCGGCTGGGTGCGCGGTTTGCTTGATTTAAGCATCCAGCCGCACATCATCGGCGTCAGGGTGAGCGAGACGACCAGCGAAATGCCAATCGCTACCGAGAGGGTGACGGCGAATTCACGTAATAACCGCCCCGGCAGGCCGCCCATTAATAGCAGCGGCAGAAATACCGCTACCAGCGACAGGCTCATGGAGATGACCGTAAACCCGACTTCCTGCGTGCCCTGCAATGCCGCTTGCAAAGGTTTCATTCCCGCCTCCAGATGGCGGGTGATATTTTCCAGCACCACAATCGCGTCATCAACGACAAATCCGGTCGCGATAGTCAGCGCCATCAACGACAGATTATTGAGGCTAAAACCGCACAGATACATGGCGGCGAAAGTGCTGATGAGCGAAACAGGAACGGCGACGGCGGGTATCAGCGTGGCGCGCCCGGAACGCAGGAATAAAAACACCACCAGAATCACCAGTGCGACAGAGATAGCCAGCGTTTCTTCTACCTCTTGCAGTGACGCGCGAATCGTCGGCGAACGATCCTGAGCGATTTGTAAATCGATAGCAGCGGGGATCATTGCCTGCAGTTCCGGCAGTTTTGCCCGGATGCTGTCTACCGTCTGAATAATGTTGGTCTCCGGCAGCTTACGGATCATCAATAAAATAGCGGGCTTAGCGTTTGTCATCCCGGCGTTACGGACATCCTGTACCGAGTCGGTGACGCTGGCGACGTCGTCCAGACGCACTGCCGCGCCATTTTTATAGTGAATAATCAGCGGCTGGTACTCGGCGGCGGTTTTCAGTTCATCGTTGGTCTGTATTTGCCAGCGGTGGACGTTATCTTCAATCGCGCCTTGCGGTCGACGTACGTTGGCGCTATCGATCGCTTTGCGAACCTCATCCAGCGAGACGCCCTGGTTAAACAGCGCCTGCGGGTTTAAACCTATGCGTACCGCAGGCAGGGAACTGCCGCCGACGTCAACATCGCCGACGCCGTCAATTTGCGCGATGGTTTGCGCCAGTTGGGTAGAGGCGAAATCATACAGTTCGCCCTGTGACCAACTGTCCGAGGTGAGCGTTAAAATCATAATCGGCGCGTCGGACGGGTTGGCCTTGCGATACGTCGGGCGACTGGGCATTCCGCTTGGCAACAGGCTTTGCGCGGCGTTAATGGCGGCCTGCACGTCTCGCGCCGCGCCGTTAATATCGCGATCGAAATTAAATTCGAGAATAATGCGCGTACTGCCGAGCGAGCTGCTGGAGGTCATTTCATTGACGCCTGCAATGCGCCCCAGAGAGCGTTCCAGCGGCGTTGCTACCGACGAGGCCATGGTTTCCGGCGAGGCGCCCGGCAGCGAGGCTCTAACCATAATCACCGGGAAATCGACCTGCGGCAGCGGGGCGACCGGCAGCAGCCGAAAGCCCAGAATGCCGCACAGCGTAATGGCGGCAGCAATCAAAATGGTGGCGACCGGGCGGTAGATGAAAAGGGCGAAAAAGCGCATCTACGCCTCCTCTTTATGGCGCGGAAAACGGCTTTTCACGTACAGCGACAGGCGATCGAACAGCAAATAAATTACGGGTGTAGTAAACAACGTTAATATTTGGCTAACCAGTAAGCCGCCCACCATCGCAATCCCCAACGGGCGACGTAATTCCGCGCCAACGCCGGTGCTCAACATTAATGGCAATGCGCCGAGCAATGCCGCCAGCGTGGTCATCAGAATCGGTCGAAAACGCAGCAAACAGGCCTGGAAGATAGCGTCGCGCGGATACATTCCCTGTTCGCGTTCGGCGGCGAGGGCGAAGTCAATCATCATGATGGCGTTTTTCTTTACGATGCCGATCAGCAAAATAATGCCGATAATAGCGATAATATCCAACTCGCTTCCGGCAATCATCAGCGCCAGCAGCGCGCCGACACCTGCCGTGGGCAGCGTTGAGAGAATCGTGATCGGATGGATAAAACTCTCATACAGCACGCCGAGTACGATATACATCGCCACCACGGCGGCGACAATAAGCCAGACGGTATTGCCCAGTGCCGCCTGGAAAGCGAGCGTACTGCCCTGAAACTGCGTGGTAATATCCGCTGGCAGGGCGAGCGTTCTTTCCGTATTGAGGATCGCCTGCACCGCATCGCCGAGCGAATAGCCCTCCGGCACGTTAAACGAAAATGTCGTCACCGGGAACTGATCTAAATGATTGATGGAGAGCGGAGTGAAGCGTTGCTTAATGCTGGCAATCGCGCTGAGCGGTATGGTGCCGCCGTCGTTGCCCGTCAGGCGAATGGTCTCCAGCGCCGCCAGTCCCGGCTTGTTGGCGGTATTGTGTTCCAGCACGACGCGATACTGGTTCGCCTGGGTATAAATCGTCGAAATCAAGCGTTGTCCGAAGGCGTTGTAGAGCGCGTTATCCACATCCGCCATACTGATGCCCAGACGGCTGGCGCTATCACGGTCGACATTCACCCAGGCCGCTAATCCCCGATCCTGCCAGTCGCTGCTTACCTCAGAGAGCTGCGGTAACGACTGTAAGGCGTTCAGCAGTTTTGGCGCCCAGTGGCTGAGCGCATCGAGCGTAGTGGCCCGCAGTGTAAACTGATACTGCGTGCGGCTGACCTGCGTGTCGATGGTTAAATCCTGCGTCGGCTGGAGATACAGCGCCACGCCGGGAATAGTCGCCACGGCAGTTTGCAGCCGGGAAATCACCTGTTGTACGCGGTCATCACGCTCATCCAGCGACTTGAGGTTAATTTGCAGGCGCGCGCTATTCAGCGTGGGATTAGCGCCGTCTACGCCGACAAAGGTGGTCAGGCTTTGCACCGCCGGGTCTTGTAATATCCGCTCCGCAACCTGATGCTGACGCTGGGCCATACTGGCATACGATGATGATTGCGGCGCCTGCAGCGTCCCCTGGATAATGCCGTTATCCTGTACCGGAAAGAACCCCTTCGGGATGACTATCCACAGCATAACGCTGAGCAGTAGCGTGGCGAATGCCACGCTCAATGTGAGCCACGGATGGTTGAGCACTTTCGCTAATCCGCGTCCGTAGCTGGCGATCACGCGGTCAAACAACCGTTCACAGGCGCGGGAAAAGCGATTTTGTTTACGCAAAGATTGCTGGCTGAGCATACGCGCGCACATCATGGGCGTTAGCGTCAAAGAGACGACGGCGGAGATCAAAATCGCTACCGCCAGCGTCACCGCAAATTCGCGGAACAGTCGACCAACAATATCGCCCATAAAGAGCAGCGGGATCAGCACCGCAATCAGTGAAAAGGTGAGGGAAATAATGGTAAAGCCGATTTCGCCCGCGCCTTTGAGCGCCGCCGCCAGCGGTTTTTCTCCTTTTTCGATGTAGCGCGAGATGTTCTCGATCACCACAATCGCATCGTCCACCACGAAACCCGTGGCGATAGTGAGCGCCATCAGCGTCAGGTTATTAATGGAAAAATCCAAAAACACCATCACCGCAAAGGTGCCGATAAGCGACAGCGGTACGGCGACGCCGGGAATAATTGTGGCGGGAATATTACGTAAAAACAGATAGATAATCATGACGACCAGCGCGATCGCCAGCATCAGTTCAAACTGGGTATCGCGCACGGAAGCGCGAATATTGGTGGTGCGATCGGACAGTACCGTAACCTTCACCGATTTCGGCAGGCTTTCGGTCAACTGGGGCAGCATCTGGCGAATGCTGTCCGCTGTCGCAATGATATTGGCGCCGGGCTGGCGCTGAACGTTCATCACGATAGCCGGCGCTTTATTCGCCCACGCGCCGAGCCAGCTATTTTCCGCCCCTTGTTCAACGGTGGCGACGTCGCCCAGTCGTACCGGCGCGCCGTTTTTATACGCGATGATAAGCCTGCGGTATTCGTCGGCAGACTGCATCTGATCGTTAGCGGAAAGTGTCACCGCCCGTTCAGGCCCATCCAGACTGCCTTTCGCCGAGTTGACGTTGGCGCCGGTAATGGCGGTACGGATGGTTTCGCTGGTCAGACCGAGCGCGGCGATGGCCTGAGCATTCAGTTTTACGCGTACCGCAGGGCGTTGGCCGCCGGCAAGCGTTACCAGCCCGACGCCGGAGACCTGCGAGATCTTCTGCGCCACGCGGGTTTCTACCATGCCTTCTACCTGTGTCATCGGCACTGCGTTTGAGGTTACGGCAAGCGTCATAATCGGCGGGTCCGCTGGATTGACTTTGCTGTAAATCGGCGGATTTGGCAGGTCGGAAGGCAATAAATTGGTGGCTGCGTTAATCGCCGCCTGTACTTCCTGCTCGGCGACATCCAGCGGCAGCGTCAACTGAAACTGTAGCGTCACCACCGATGCGCCGCCGGAGCTTTGCGACGACATCTGTTTTAGCCCTGACATCTGGCCGAACTGGCGCTCAAGCGGCGCGGTAACGGCGGAGGTCATCACATCCGGGCTGGCGCCAGGGTAGAGCGTAACAACCTGAATGGTGGGGTAGTCAACTTCCGGCAACGCGGCGACGGGCAGGAAGCGGTAGCCGATAATTCCGGCGAGTAACATCGCCGCCATCAGCAGCGTGGTGGCGACGGGGCGCAGAATAAACAGGCGCGACGGGCCGCCCGTGCTGCCCGGAGGTAATACCTGCATCAGGCGCGCGCTCCTTTTTGACCCTCATGGCGGGTGGGTGATTTTTCATCCGCCGCGGTGAGTTGCGGCTTAACGACCTCGACTTTTGCGCCTTCCGTCAGCCGATCGATACCATCGGTAACGACGCGATCGCCTGCGGACAATCCTGCGCTGATTACCACGTTTCGGTTATCCTGAATACCGACTTTTACCCGCTTCTTGCTGACGTTATTTTCGTCGTTCAGCACCCACACAAAGTGGCCCTCATTGCCCATCTGCACCGCCGCGGCAGGCACCACAACGGCATTTTGTTCGGTATCGACCAGCATCCGGGCGTTCACAAATTGATTAGGGAACAGCGTATCGTCCTGATTAGTAAAGCGTGCTTTAATTTTGATCGTTCCCGTCGTGGGATCAATCTGGTTGTCCAGACTGAGCAATACGCCTTCGCTCAATTTGTGCGAGTTAGTCCGATCCCAGGCTTCTACGGTCAGCGTTTTCCCCGCTTTTTGCGCCTGAACCACGGTGGCGATATCGCTTTCCGGCAGGGTAAAAATGAGATCAATCGGGTGCGTTTGTGTAATGACGACAATACCCGCAGTATCGCCGCTGGAAATCTGATTGCCGATATCTACCTGTTTCAGACCGACGCGACCCGCGACCGGGGCGGTGATACGACTCCAGTCGAGCTGTAACTGAGCGCTGGCGACGTTGGCTTCATCCGCTGTAATTGTCCCCTGGAGTTCATTGACCTGCGCCTGTTGCGCATCCAGTTCCTGACGGGAAACCAGATTGCTTTTTGCCAGTTGCTGATAGCGGGCCAGATCGCGACGCGCATTCGCCAGCGTCGCGTTATCTTTTGCCAACTGTCCCTGGGCCTGCGCCAGTGCGACCTTAAACTGGCTGGGATCGATTTGCGCCAGCAGATCGCCGGCGTTGACCTGCTGGCCTTCCTGAAAGTGCAGGGCGATGAGTTGACCATCCACGCGGCTACGCACCGTAACGGTATTTGCGGCGGTCACGGTGCCCAGCCCGCTCAGATAACGCGGTACGGCCTGCGTGGTCGCCGTCGCGGCTTGTACC
>JGI2924J29684_1077298_pt1 | contig 15528 bp, 13 predicted proteins | sample BenlonsequencITS_FD_29684 | JGI IMG/M metagenome (IMG submission 29684)
GGTCTGGTGCTGGAACTGGTCGGCAAGCAAAAACTGGACGTCGAGGTGCGGCTCATTCCTGGCATGACCGCCAGCATCGCCGCCGCCTCTTTACTGGGCGCGCCGCTGATGCATGACTTCTGTCATATCAGCCTCAGCGACCTGCTGACCCCGTGGCCGGTTATTGAAAAACGCATCGTTGCCGCTGGGGAAGCCGACTTTGTTATCTGTTTTTACAACCCGCGCAGCCGCGGGCGCGAAGGGCATCTGGCGCGCGCGTTTGACCTGCTTGCCGCCAGTAAAAGCGCGCAAACGCCGGTTGGCGTGGTGAAATCCGCCGGACGTAAGAAAGAAGAAAAATGGCTGGCTACGCTCGGCGATATGGATTTTGAACCAGTGGATATGACCAGCCTGGTCATCGTCGGTAATAAAACGACCTATGTTCAGGATGGGCTGATGATCAAGCCGCGAGGTTACACGCTGTGAATGAGGGGAAGGTGCTGGTGGTAGGCGGTACCAGCGATGCGCGCGCGTTATGCCGACAACTGGACGCGGCGAATGTCGCATACACCTTATCCGTTGCGACCGCGGCCGGAAAACAACTGGCTGGCGACATCAAAGGGCAGGTGCGCTGCGGCCGACTGGAATACGGACAGATGGTCGCCTGGCTAAAAGAAAACCGTACTCGCTGGGTAATAGATGCGTCGCATCCTTATGCAGAAATGGTCAGCCATAACCTCCTTCGCGCCTGTGAAACGGCGGGCGTGTTGTTAAGTCGTTATCAGCGTCCGGAGCAGCTTAGCAATCTGACGCATCCGCTTCTCTATACGGCGCGCAGTATTGCCGATGCCTGCGAGATAGCGAGGCGTTTTGGTCCGCGCGTGTTACTGACGACCGGCAGTAAAGATCTGGCCGTCTGGCGTGCCGGGCTGGCGGAAAAAACGTTGCTGGCGCGCGTACTGCCCGTGGCGGAGGTGATTCAACGCTGCAGCGAACTGGGGTTCGGCGTTGGAGAAATTTTCGCACTGTGTGGGCCGTTCAGCGCTGATTTTAACGCCGCGTTTTACCACCAGTGCCGGGCCGACGTGGTCATTACCAAAGCGTCCGGCGCGGAGGGGGGATATCAGGAAAAAGTTCAGCCCTGTCTGGATGCGGGCATTCCCTGCATCGTTATTGCGCGCCCGACGCCGCTTGTGACGGGTGATGAGTTACTGGAAAGCCAGGCCGCCTTTGCGCAGCGTTTATCGCGCTGGCTGGCCGCAGCTAAGGAGTAAAAATGAAAAAAGCGCTTCTGGTAGTCAGTTTTGGCACCAGCTATCACGACACCTGTGAAAAAAACATTGTGGCGTGCGAGCGTGATCTGGCGGCGTCCTGTCCCGATCGCGACCTGTTTCGCGCCTTCACTTCCGGAATGATCATTCGCAAGCTTCGCCAGCGTGACGGTATCGACATCGATACGCCATTACAGGCTTTGCAAAAGCTTGCCGCACAAGGATATCAGGACGTGGCGATTCAGTCGTTGCACATTATTAACGGCGACGAACATGAAAAAATTGTCCGTGAAGTACAAATCTTGCGTCCGTTATTTACTCGCCTGACGTTGGGCGTGCCGCTGCTGAGCAGCCATAACGATTATGTGCAGCTAATGCAGGCGTTGCGACAACAGATTCCATCGCTCAGACAAACGGAGAAAGTCGTTTTTATGGGCCACGGCGCCAGCCATCATGCATTCGCAGCTTATGCCTGCCTCGACCATATGATGACCGCGCAGCGCTTTCCGGCGCGCGTCGGCGCTGTAGAAAGTTACCCGGAGGTCGACATCCTGATCGACAGTCTGCGTGACGAAGGCGTCACAGGCGTACATTTGATGCCATTAATGCTGGTGGCGGGCGATCACGCCATTAATGATATGGCTTCAGACGACGGCGACTCATGGAAAATGCGCTTTAACGCGGCGGGCATTCCGGCGACGCCGTGGCTGAGCGGGCTGGGAGAAAACCCGGCTATCCGGGCGATGTTTGTCGCGCATTTGCGCCAGGCGCTGAACATGGCGGTAGAGGAGGCGGCATGAACGGTAAATTATACGCATTAAGTACCGGGCCTGGCGCACCCGACCTGATAACCGTCCGTGCAGCGCGGATTCTTGGCTCGCTGGACATTCTGTATGCGCCAGCCGGTCGTAAGGGGGGCGATAGTCTGGCGCTATCGATTGTGCGCGACTATCTCGGCGAGCAGACGGAAGTACGTTGTTGCCATTTCCCTATGAGCGCTGACAGCGCCGAGAAAGAAGCGGTCTGGAACGAGGTTGCCGCCGCGCTTACCGCAGAGGTGGAAGCGGGTAAACAGGTCGGTTTTATTACCCTTGGCGATGCGATGCTATTCAGTACCTGGATTTTTTTACTCCAGCGTATCGGCTGCCCGACGTGGCTGGAGATTATCCCCGGCGTCACGTCCTTCGCCGCGATAGCCGCCCGCGCGAAAATGCCGCTCGCCATAGAACGGCAATCGCTGGCGGTTATTTCTTGTACCGCGCCGGAAGCGGAAATAGCCCAAGCGCTACAACAGCATGATAGCCTGGTGTTGATGAAAGTGTATGGCCGATTTGCCCGTATTAAAGCGTTGCTGGCGCAGGCTGGCCTGCTGGAGTTCGCCTTAATGATGTCCGAGGCTACACTGCCCGGCGAGCAGTGCTGGCGCCATCTCCACGAGGTCAACGATGATCGACCGTTGCCCTATTTTTCGACCATTCTGGTCAATAAACAGTGGGAGTAAGCAGAATGAAACTTGAACAACAGCTCAGACAGTTGTCTTTCAGTGGACTGGCTGCGGCGCTATTGCTGATGGTTGTCCCCGAACAGGCGTTTGCGATGCATATCATGGAGGGATTTTTACCGCCAGTGTGGGCGCTGGCCTGGTGGTTACTGTTTTTACCCTGCTTGTGGTATGGGCTGGTGCGCTTACGGCGTATTGTGCAGGAGGATAATCATCAGAAGGTACTGCTGGCGCTGTGCGGCGCGTTTATTTTTGTCCTGTCCGCGCTCAAAATTCCGTCGGTAACGGGGAGTTGTTCACATCCGACCGGCGTTGGTCTGGCGGTCATCTTGTTCGGGCCCGGGGTGGTGGCGATTCTCGGCGCGGTTGTGCTGTTGTTTCAGGCGCTATTGCTGGCGCACGGCGGCCTGACGACGCTTGGCGCAAACGGAATGTCGATGGCGGTGATTGGCCCGGTTGTCGGTTATCTGGTGTGGAAAATGGCCTGCCGTGCCGGACTGCGCCGCGATGTCGCCGTTTTTCTGTGTGCGATGCTGGCGGATTTGGCGACCTATTTTGTGACTTCAGTCCAGCTTGGCGTTGCGTTTCCCGATCCCCATGCCGGAGCGACAGGGTCTGTTGTGAAGTTTATGGGGATTTTCTGCCTCACACAGATTGCTGTCGCCATTGCCGAAGGTTTATTAACCGTCATGATTTATGACCAGTTAACCAAACGGCAAGTGATTACCGTACAAGGACATTAAAATGAAAAAAACGTTGATGTTGTTAGCGATGGTGGTGGCGCTGGTGATTCTGCCGTTTTTTATTAACCATGGCGGTGAATATGGCGGTTCAGACGGCGAAGCGGAAAGTCAGATTCAGGCTATTGCGCCGCACTATAAACCCTGGTTTCAGCCGTTATATGAACCCGCCAGCGGTGAAATTGAAAGCCTGCTGTTTACCCTTCAGGGCTCTCTTGGCGCGGCGGTGATTTTTTATATCCTGGGGTATTGCAAAGGTAAACAACGCCGTGATGACCGGGCTTGATCGACTCAGCTATCAAAGCCGCTGGGTACACGTTGCGCCGCAGCGCAAGTTTTTGCTGTGGCTGGCGATGATGATACAGGCGTTTGTTCTGCCGCCTGTAGGGCAGGGCATTGAGCTGCTGATAATTGCCGGATTGAGCTGTTGGCTATTGCGCATATCCCTCTGGCGCTGGTGTCGATGGATGGCGATACCTTTTGGATTTTTGTTGGTCGGCGTGATAACGATTATCTTCAGCATCAGCCGCGAGCCGCAAATGCTGCTGGCTGGCATATCTGTCGGGCCGTACTGGATCGGGATTACCCGCGCGGGCGTGGTCACGGCGAATGAAACGTTCTGGCGTAGCCTGACAGCGCTGGCCGCGACTCTATGGCTGGTGATGAATCTGCCGTTTCCGCAGTTAATTAGCTTGCTTAAACGCGCGCATGTCCCACGCCTGCTTACCGAGCAAATCCTGTTAACGTGGCGCTTTATCTTTATTCTTCTGGATGAGGCCGTGGCAATCCGTCGCGCCCAAACACTACGTTTTGGCTATTGCAGCCTGCCGAAAGGCTATCGATCTCTGGCGATGTTGGTTGGACTCCTATTTACGCGAGTGTTAATGCGTTATCGGCAAATGACCACCACGCTGGATATCAAACTGTATCAGGGTGATTTTCACCTGTAAGGACTATTATGCTTGCCACTTCAGACCTGTGGTTCCGTTATCAGGATGAGCCGGTACTTAAAGGGTTAAATCTGGATTTTTCGCTCTCGCCTGTTACCGGTTTGGTGGGCGCGAACGGTTGTGGAAAGTCTACGCTTTTTATGAACCTGAGCGGCCTGTTGCGTCCGCAAAAAGGGGCTGTGTTGTGGCAGGGAAAACCACTGGATTACAGCAAGCGCGGACTACTGGCGCTGCGCCAGCAAGTTGCGACGGTTTTTCAGGACCCCGAACAGCAGATTTTTTATACGGATATCGATAGCGATATTGCGTTTAGTTTACGTAATTTGGGGGTGCCGGAGGCGGAAATCACGCGCCGCGTTGACGAGGCGCTAACGCTGGTTGACGCCCAACATTTTCGCCATCAGCCCATTCAGTGTTTGAGTCATGGGCAAAAAAAACGTGTGGCTATCGCCGGAGCGCTGGTGCTACAGGCACGCTATCTATTGCTGGATGAACCCACTGCCGGTCTCGATCCCGCAGGGCGCACTCAGATGATTGCTATCATCAGGCGGATTGTGGCGCAGGGAAATCATGTCATTATCTCCAGCCATGATATCGATCTTATTTATGAAATTAGCGATGCCGTATACGTGTTACGCCAGGGGCAGGTCCTGACGCATGGCGCGCCTGGCGAGGTTTTCGCGTGTACGGAAGCGATGGAACAAGCGGGGCTAACCCAGCCCTGGCTGGTCAAACTTCATACTCAACTGGGACTGCCGCTGTGTAAAACAGAAACGGAGTTTTTTCATCGAATGCAAAAGTGCGCATTCAGGGAGGCGTCATGACGCAGGCAGTTATGTTGCAGGGGACGGCATCTGACGTCGGAAAAAGTGTGCTGGCGGCGGGTTTATGCCGCATTTTTTATCAGGATGGTCTGCGTACCGCGCCGTTTAAATCGCAAAATATGGCGCTTAATTCTGGTATTACGCCGGATGGTAAAGAGATGGGGCGGGCGCAGATTTTTCAGGCGGAAGCCGCGGGGATCATGCCAGATGTGCGTATGAATCCGGTGCTGCTCAAACCGACCAGCGATCGCCAGGCGCAGATCGTGCTGATGGGGAAAGTGGCGACCAATATGGATGCGGTTAGTTACCATGACTATAAGCCACGTTTGCGTGAGCAAATTCTTGCGGTCTATAACAGCCTGGCGCGGGAATATGACGTTATCGTGCTGGAAGGCGCCGGCAGCCCGGCGGAAATCAATCTACGCGATCGTGATATCGTCAATATGGGAATGGCGGAAATGGCGCAGTGTCCGGTTATTCTGGTGGCGGATATCGATCGGGGCGGCGTATTCGCCGCTATCTATGGCACGCTGGCGCTGCTGCATAAACAGGAGCGTGACAGAGTAAAGGGCGTCATTATCAACAAATTCCGCGGCGATGTGGCGCTGCTCTATTCCGGTATCGAACAAATCGAATCGCTTACCGGGGTTCCTGTCCTGGGGGTGATGCCGTGGCTGGATGTGGATCTGGAAGATGAAGATGGCGTCACGCTGCAAAACGGTAAATATAAGGGAAACGACGATCGTGATATCACCATTGCAATCGTGCAACTGCCGCATATTTCTAACTTTACGGATTTTAACGCTCTGGCGGCCCAGCCGGACGTCCGCATACGTTATGTCCGCCGCCCGGAAGAGTTAGCTGACGTTGATTTGGCGATCCTGCCGGGCAGTAAGAATACGCTGAGCGACCTCGCCTGGCTGCGCGAAAGCGGGATGGCGGATGCGGTATTGCAGACACATCGGCAGGGCGTGCCGGTGATGGGAATTTGCGGCGGCTACCAGATGCTGGGCGACACCATTGTGGATGAGGTGGAGTCGGGGCTGGGTACGCAGCCGGGCCTGGGGCTGCTTAATACGATCACTCGCTTTGCACAGGATAAAACTACGACGCAGGTTAACGCGACAATGTCAGGCGAGCTGCCCGGCTGGCTGGCTGCCGCGGCAGGGCTACCGGTACGCGGTTATGAAATCCACATGGGGGAAACGGTGCTGCAGGAAGGATGCTGTACGGCCATGACGTTACAGAAAAATGGATGTCCTGTGGCGGATGGCGCGGTCACCGCCGACGGACTGGCGTTTGGCACTTACCTTCACGGCCTGTTTGACAGCGATGCGTTTACCCGTGCGGTGGTCAATGGGTTACGGGCGCGAAAAGGACTTGCGCCGTGGGAAACGACTTTTTGTTATGCGGAGCATAAAGCGCGGCAATTTGATCTGCTGGCGGAAGCGATGCGGCAACATATTGATATTGATAAAATTTATACCATCATGCAGCAACATCAGGAGCCGGTATGATGATTCTGGTGACGGGCGGGGCGCGTAGTGGTAAAAGCCGTCATGCTGAAACCTTAATTGGCGATGCGCCGCAGGTACTGTATATCGCCACCTCGCAGATTCTTGATGACGAGATGGCGGCGAGAATTCAGCACCATAAAGATGGCAGGCCGGCACACTGGCGGACCGTAGAACGCTGGCGGCATCTTGATGCGTTGATTACCGGGGATCTCGCCCCTGAGGACGCGATTTTGCTGGAGTGCGTTACTACAATGGTGACGAATCTGCTGTTTACGCTGGGGGGCGAGAGCGATCCCAAACATTGGGATTACGCGGCGATGGAACGTGCCATTGAAGATGAAATGCGTATTTTAATTACTGCGTGTCAGCGCTGCCCGGCGAAAGTGATACTTGTTACGAACGAGGTGGGAATGGGGATTGTCCCGGAAAATCGTCTGGCGCGTCATTTTCGTGATATTGCTGGTCGGGTCAACCAACGACTGGCGGCGGCGGCGGATGAGGTCTGGCTGGTGGTCTCTGGTATTGGAGTCAAAATTAAATGAGTAAGCTGTTTTGGGCCACGCTCTCTTTTATTAGTCGCTTGCCCGTGCCGTCACGCTGGGCGCAGGGACTGGATTTCGAGCAGTATTCGCGCGGGATCGTGATGTTTCCCTTAATCGGGGCGATTCTGGGGGGGCTCAGCGGCCTGATTTTCATCCTCCTGCAACCCTGGTGCGGTATTCCGTTGGCGGCGCTGTTCTGCATTCTGGCGCTGGCGCTGCTGACCGGCGGTTTTCATCTGGATGGTCTGGCCGATACCTGCGATGGCATTTTTTCCGCGCGCCGCCGTGAACGGATGCTGGAGATTATGCGCGATAGTCGTCTGGGAACCCACGGTGGGTTGGCGCTCATTTTTGTGTTACTGGCAAAAATTCTGGTGGTCAGTGAACTGGCGTTACGCGGAACGCCAGTATTGGCGGCGCTGGCAGCGGCCTGTGCGGCTGGACGCGGTAGCGCCGCTTTATTGATGTACCGCCATCGTTACGCTCGTGAAGAAGGACTTGGCAACGTATTTATCGGTAAAGTCAGCGGAAGGCAAACCTGCGTTACGCTGGGATTGGCGGCAATTATAACCACGGTATTGCTGCCCGGTATGCAGGGACTGGCCGCAATAGTGATCACACTTGCGGCAATTTTCATACTTGGCCAGTTGCTTAAACGAACGCTTGGCGGGCAAACCGGCGATACGCTGGGCGCGGCGATCGAGCTTGGCGAACTGATCTTTCTGCTGGCTCTGTTATGAGCCTGTTATTACGAGCGATACACTTATGCAGACACTACACGCTTTACTCCGTGATATTCCCGCGCCGGACACCGACGCGATGGCGCGTGCGCAGCAACATATTGATGGTCTGCTCAAACCGCCGGGTAGCCTGGGAAGACTGGAGGCCTTAGCCGTTCAGCTTGCAGGAATGCCGGGTCTTAACGGTACGCCGCAGGTAGGCGAAAAAGCGATGCTGGTGATGTGCGCCGACCATGGCGTCTGGGATGAAGGCGTGGCGGTTTCGCCCAAAATTGTAACGGCGATTCAGGCGGCGAATATGACGCGGGGAACAACCGGCGTATGCGTGCTTGCCGCACAGGCTGGTGCGAAGGTGCATGTCATTGATGTCGGTATTGATGCTGAACCTATTCCAGGCGTAGTCAATATGCGCGTCGCGCGCGGCTGCGGGAATATCGCCGTTGGCCCGGCGATGAGTCGCTCCCAGGCCGAGGTACTTTTGCTGGAGGTGATCCGCTACACCTGCGACCTGGCACAACGCGGCGTGACCTTATTCGGCGTAGGTGAGCTGGGAATGGCAAACACTACGCCAGCCGCCGCGATGGTCAGCGTTTTTACAGGAAGTGATGCAAAAGAGGTGGTGGGGATTGGCGCGAATCTTCCGCCTTCCCGCATAGATAATAAAGTGGACGTAGTGCGGCGGGCGATTGCGATTAATCAGCCCGATCCACACGACGGCATTGATGTATTGTCGAAGGTAGGTGGTTTTGATTTGGTCGGGATGACCGGCGTGATGCTTGGCGCGGCAAGGTGTGGTTTACCCGTATTGCTGGATGGTTTTCTTTCCTACTCGGCAGCGCTGGCGGCCTGCCAGATTGCGCCTGCGGTAAGATCTTATCTGATACCATCGCACTTTTCGGCGGAAAAGGGCGCGCGCATCGCGCTCGCGCATTTGGCGATGGAACCCTATTTGCACATGGCGATGCGCTTAGGTGAGGGGAGCGGCGCGGCGCTGGCGATGCCGATTGTTGAAGCTGCGTGCGCGATGTTTCACAACATGGGCGAGCTGGCGGCCAGTAATATTGTCCTGCCGGGGGAAAAGCAAACATAACGTTATCGCGGAGCACAACATCAGCAATGTAAGAAAAAAGCTATACTTAACGCACGCCTGCCGCGACAGAGGAAGGGATATAATGCGTCGTGTAACACCTTTTTTTCTGCTTTTCGTCTTGTTGGTAAGCCATATCGCTCTGGCCATAAGCTATCCGCTGCCGCCTGAAGGTAGTCGTCTGGTAGGGCGTCCCGTCACGATAGCCATACCGCAGAACAATACTCAGCCCTTAGAAGCCTTTGCCGCTCGCTATGGCCAGGGGCTGAGTAACATGCTTGAGGCCAACCCCGGCGTTGATGTGTTTTTACCTGAGTCCGGCTCCACGCTGATGGTGCCGCAGCAGTTGATTCTGCCTGACACGGTTCGTGAAGGTATTGTGGTAAACGTCGCCGAGATGCGCCTTTATTATTATCCCGAAGGCACGAATACGGTTGAGGTGCTACCCATTGGTATTGGTCAGGCAGGCCGTGAAACACCACGCAACTGGGTAACTGCGGTGGAACGTAAACAAGATGGTCCGGTTTGGGTGCCAACGGCTAACACGCGTCGGGAATATGCGAAAGAGGGAAAAACGCTGCCCGCAATGGTGCCAGCAGGGCCGGATAATCCTATGGGGCTGTATGCGATATATATTGGTAGGTTATACGCCATTCATGGCACCAACGCGAATTTTGGCATTGGCCTTCGCGTCAGTCAGGGCTGTATCCGTTTGCGCAATGACGATATTAAATATTTATTCGACAATGTTCCTGTAGGAACCCGTGTTCAGATTATTGACCGACCCGTTAAATTTTCGCTTGAGCCGGATGGCAGTCGTTGGCTGGAGGTGCATGAACCGCTTTCGCGCAACCGCGCTGAATTTGAGTCAGATAATAAAGTGCCGCTACCGCTCACACCGACGTTACGTACTTTTGTTACCGGCGAAGGAACTGACATCACGCGCGCTAATGAAGCGCTGGAGCGCCGCTCAGGAATGCCGGTTAACATAAGCGCGGGTTTGCCAGGCCATTAAATATTCAGCCACATTGCTGGTTGTTATGGGCTGAATTTCTGTATTGCTTCTTGTAGGGCGGATAAAGCGTTTATTCCGCTGTCTGGCAAAATGACATTGGGTTTGTCAGCAATTTGAAGTCTGTTTAAACACAGGCTTTTTGAACTGCCCCCCTTTGGGGGACCTGGAAACCTCTTCGATTGTCGTATGAGATGATAATATCTTCATAAAAGTGAAAAAGAATCCATTAAAAAATCGTCGTTAAAAACGATGGGGATGACTAATGCGATTTTTTTTGAACAAAATCGTGCAGCTAAAAATAAAAGTTGCGGATGTTATGGCGTAGATTAATTAAGTATTAGTTAGGTAATGCATATAATGAAACGAGCAAAGGGTAAATAGATGATTCTGTGATAATTAAGTTGGATGTAATCAAGGCTGAGGTTATAAAAACAACCTTTGTAAGGGCTGTTTTTGGCATCCTTGGTTAAATTAAGTGAGTGAGATATAGATATGAATTGATTGACGTTATAATTGATGGTTTTTTTAATGGAAAATGTCATGGTTGCGAATGATGCCGCAATCTTTTTTCACTCTTTAATGTCAATAATGAAACTAAATGGAGCTATCCAAATATAGATGTATTGGCGGGTGTTTGTTATTTGCACGCGAATAAAACCTATTAATTAATGCTATAAAGGAAATCATTATGAGTACATCTGATTATAGTAAAACTCCGACGATCACGACATATGATAACCGTCATTTGGCCGTACGTACCCTTGAGTGGTGTCGCCATCCGGACACGCCGCAGACGACGGAGATCCGCCCCACCTACTGTCAGTATGATGCACGTGGTTTTTTATCACAGAGCGCAGATCCCCGACTGGCGGCTGCCGGACTGAATAATTTTACTTGTGATTACGACCTGGGGGGCAGAGTGCTGCGTACCTGCAGCGCTGATGCCGGGACGTCCCTGGCGCTGAGTGATGCTGCCGGACGCACTGTACTGGGAATGAGTGGTCTGGTGGTGACGGCGTCAGGCAGCACAGATATGAGCAGAGCGGTGACTACCCGACGGCAATACGAGGACCGCAGTCTGCCGGGACGTCTGCTCAGCGTGGTTGAGCAGGCCAGCGGCAAGACGGGTCGGGTGACGGAGCGGCTGATCTGGTCGGAAAGTAGCGCGAAGGCAAGCGCGAACAACCTGGTAGGGACGTGCATCAGGCACTACGACCCGTCAGGATGCGTCGAGATTGGCAGTATAGCGCTAAGCGGGTTGGCGCTCTCGGTAACGCGGTGGCTGATGACGGATGATGAGGTGCAGGCTGACTGGCAGGGGGATGACCGCAGGGGGTGGGATGCACAACTGGACGACGTACCCTATGCTACTCTGAGCCAGGGCGATGCGGCCGGAAGAGTAGTTGGTATCACCGACGCAGTGGGCAACAAACAGCGGATGGTGCTGGACATAGCAGGAATGTCAACAGGCCGCAGGCTGACGGTGAACGGAGAGGAGAAGGACATAGTCAGGTCGACTACCCGAAGCGCCGCTGGACAGGTGTTGCAGGAGGAGCATGGCAACGGGGTGGTGGTAAACCGGGAGTACGAGCCACAGACGCAGTGGCTGAAAAGGATAAAAACAGAACGCCCGGCAGGGCATCCGCAGGGGGCAGGAGTGCTTCAGGACCTGCGTTATGAATATGACCCGGTAGGCAACGTGAAATGTGTTCGCAATGACGCAGAAGAAACCCGATTCTGGCGCAACCAGCAAGTGGAGCCGGAGAACCGATACGGTTATGACAGTCTCTACCAGTTGGTTAGCGCCAGCGGGCGGGAAAAGGTTAATATAGGCCAACAGAACCGTTCCTTCTTCCCCGCCGACAGTATCTCCTGTACCCGTTATCTACGCACCTATACCTACGACAGCGGCAACAACCTGACTCGGATACGGCACAGCGCGTCGGGAAGTGGCAACTGTCACACCACATATATAACCGTCAGCGACAGCAGTAACCGGGCCGTATTACGTTCTCTAGCGGCGACGCCGGCAGAGGTGGAAATGCATTTTGGCCCAAGTGGGGAACAACTTCAGCTTCAGCCAGGCCAGGCGCTGGCATGGACAGTGCGTAGGGAGTTGTTACAGGTGACGCCGGTGGAACGTGAAGGCGCGCAGGACGATTGGGAATACTATCGATACGATGCGAGAAGCCAGCGAGTGGTGAAGGGAAGTCGGCGGCAGACAGGGAGTGGGACGCTGACCCAACGGGTAGTATACCTGCCGGGGCTAGAGCTGCGAACGAAAAGCAGTGGAGAAAGCCTGCAGACAGTGGTATCGGATAACGTGCGGTTATTGCACTGGGAGAGTGGAAAACCGGAGGGGCTTAGTAATGATGGGCTGCGTTACAGCTACGAGAATCTGACAGGAAGCAGTGGGCTGGAGGTGGATGAGGATGGCTGCATCATTAGTGTGGAGGAATACTACCCATACGGGGGAACGTCTGTCTGGAGCGGGAGTAGCGAAACGGAAGCAGACTATAAAACGGTGCGCTATTCAGGCAAAGAGCAGGATGCGACAGGGCTGTATTATTATGGTTATCGGTATTATCAGACGTGGGCGGGAAGGTGGACTAGCGCAGATCCTGCAGGGACGGCGGACGGCCTGAATATGTACCGCATGTGTCGGAATAATCCGGTGACGTTCAGGGATAGCAACGGTTTGCTGACGGAAAAGGAAATCCAGATTCTGATGTTCCAGACCAGGCAACATATGAGTCAGACCGGCAAGGATCTTGAGTCGGTAATGCACAATATCCTGGGATTAAACGGTGATGATGCGGCAGTGATCCGTAGCCGACTGGGAAATACGTTCCCCGAGCCTAGGGCAAGTACATCCGGTATAAATGAAATCACGGCTTTTGAGGAACAAATAGAGGCCATGAGTATGCCAGGGGGTAGTCCCCTTCATATCGATCTTCCCAGCCTCATGCCAGAGAATTTTCAATACCCGCTGTACCCGGACTGTTGTGTAGAATTGCCGCCGTTGACTTCTTCGGATACATCCGATGATGACATGTACGGAGTGGAAAGCCCAGAGATGTCGCTTCCAGAGATTACTCCGGAATTGATGACGTCTCATTTTCCGAATATGTCCGAAGCTGACAGGCAAGCCTTAGAATATATTGCGAACCCTGAAAACTTTTCCCATACATTATATGCTGATGGCACGGTTGTATCTTTCAGTTATAAACGATTCCCCGGTCGTTTTACAAATAATTATAAACCAGATACATGGGCATTTCTATGTAACTTTAAATCACAAGAAATTGATAAGGGAGTTTATCCTTATTTTGCCAGCCATGTCGCGCAATATCAATATTTACTGGCAGCAGTCTCAGGTGGATGGGTAGGACAGATGCCATCAACTTTGATCAGGAAAAATGTCATTAATAAGGATACAATAGCGAACACTGCTGGGTTAAAGGGCGAGCAGTTAATGTCGGCTTTTCTTAATAATACGCCAAATGGGAAATCTACCGCTAAGATTTTGGAGGCTTTTAATCTTAACGCTACGTCAGTTAAAATCAAAAACACTTATGGAGATGTCAATTTTTATGTAAATTTAAAGCGTAAATAAATATAGTTATTTACCCAGATGCCAATTTTTATGATAAAAGTACGAGATTTATCTTAATAACTAAGAAGGACTGGTAAAATACCATCTGATAACAAATGCTTATCTGATGATCTAAATATAGATTACAATAATATGATTTTTTATGATGGCTTATGTCCTTTTTTAATGGACTTTTCGCGCCACCATTCTGACTTACTCAGAGTACGGTATATTATTTTCAGGAAAGCATTTAGCCTGCTTTAAAGTCGTAATAGCCTGAGCGGATAGCGCTATCAGTGAGGGCCATAATAGGGCTCCGTTTTCTCAGCGAACCGCGAGGCCTCCGATTAAGCTCAAAACCACAGATGTTTAAATAAATATCCTCCGGCATCGCCGGAGGTTTTGAGCCTGTCAGTAATTCTGTGTAACTGCCACTGTATTAAAGGTGAGCGCTCAGGCGGTCACCGAACTCGATAATAAAACGACTCATTGCCAGCCGCCAGTTCTGGATCGGCATACTCCATTTTTTCGACGCATCCTTGCTCGCCAGATACACAACCTTTCGCACCGAGTCATCTGTCGGGAACACCTTACGCTTTTTGATGGCATGCCGGCTCACGCTGTTCAGCGATTCTATCGCGTTCGTGGTGTCGATAGCCTTACGGATATCCGGCGGGTAGCCGAAGAATGTATTAAGGTTTTCCCAGTGCGCACGCCAGCTTTTGCTGATTTGCGGATATTTATCGTCCCATTCGCCCGCGAACGCATCCAGCGCCATCAGCGCCGCCTCTTCGGTCGGGGCCTAATAAACTGCTTTTAGCCCGCTAGTGACGGCTTTGTAGTCCTTCCAGGACACGCATTTCAGGCTGTTACGCACCATATGGATGATGCATAGCTGGATGTGAGTCTGTGGTTTCTGAACAGCACCTTCCATATCATAGTCGGGGTTATGGCGTATCAGTTTTTGCTGTACGGCATGACGCAGGATCGCTGTAATGTATTGTTGAATGCGCATGGCAACTTCAAGATAACCAAGTGCCTCAACCCTTTTCACAGGAACCAGCAGATCACCCGTATCCAGCTCGGCAACATCTTTATCGCCAGTAGCCGGGAAGACATAGGTTTCAAGGCGCTTCCATACGGAATCACCATAATCCTTTGACCATTTTGTTTTCGTGGCAAACCAAGCTTTAGCCACCATAGCGAAGGTGCGTGTCTTATCCCGCTTGGCCTTTAGTTCTTTAACCTCTGCCTGTTTCTTTGCATTAGGGTCAATGCCCTGAGCAAGAAGCCTTCTGGCCTCATCACGGCGTTGTCTTGCGTCAGAAAGAGAAACAGCAGGGTAAACGCCAATAGAGAAGAGTTTTTGCTTCCCTTCGAAGCGGTAGGCCATCTGCCAGTATTTCGAACCTTTAGGAGTAACACGAAGGAACATACCAAAGCCATCAGTCAGCCTGTATTCCTTCTCAAGGGGGTTTGCATTTTTTGCTTTAATATCAGTCGGTGACATGAGAACACCCCCCTCGATTGTTGGCAAAAGGCAAATCGAACCAGCATTACCAGCATTTTTACCATCAAAATGATATGGCTTCGAGTGGTTTTAGTGAACGAGGGTGAACGACTGAAGGGGGATAACCAATTGACAGAAATGCAGAAAGCAGACGCCAGTGAACGTCTGCTTCCCTTAATTTGGCTCCTCTGACTGGACTCGAACCAGTGACATACGGATTAACAGTCCGCCGTTCTACCGACTGAACTACAGAGGAA
>JGI2924J29684_1077297_pt1 | contig 15514 bp, 16 predicted proteins | sample BenlonsequencITS_FD_29684 | JGI IMG/M metagenome (IMG submission 29684)
GAGTACCACTCCTACGAACTCGGCTGGTGGGAGGATCTCGTCGAGGAAGACGTCATCGAGGACGGCTACATCGAGGTTCCCAAAGAGCCGGGACTGGGGGTGACGCTGGATATGGACGTCGTCGAGGAGCAGATGGTCGAGGGTGAGGAACTCTTCGACGAGGCGTAAGCCTCGCTAAACTCGAGCGCTCTCTCGAGACGAGTCGGTTGCAGTCGAGACTGGTGGTCGTCCGACTGGATCGGCGAGCGAGGCGAAATCGGCGGTAATTGAATACAGTGGTCCGTATGCGTCACTCCGGCCAGTTGACCGCCCGTTCCGGAGCCCGGGGGACGTGGCCGCCGCGCTCGCGGGCCTGCTCGACGTACTCCTGAAGGGCCGGCCGGAACTCCGGTGTGGCACACTCGACGAGCGCCGCTGCACGCTCGAGCGGTGACGTGCCCCGGAGATCGGCGACGCCGTGTTCGGTGACGACGGCGTCGACGGCGTGTTCTGTCACGTCGACGTGCGTGACCTCCGGTACGATAGTCGAAATCTCCCCGCCTGCGGCAGTTGCCGGTGTGGCGATCACCGTCAGGTGTGCGTTCGGATTGAAGTCGACGCTTCCGCCGACGCCGCTGACGAGTCGGGAGCCGCCGATGTGGGTCGCGTTGACGTGGCCGTAGAGGTCGACCTCGATGGCACTGTTGACTGCCACGACGCCGAACCGATCGATCAACGACGGCGCATTCGAGATGTCCGACGGACGCAGGACGATATCCTCGGCGAACGCAGACGGCGACTCGAACAGTCGGTCCTGCCCCTCAGCCGAGAGCGCGAGCGAGGTCGCACTCGCGGCCTCGAGAACGCCGTCCTCGAGCAGATCGAGCAGGCCGTCCTGAATCACCTCACCGAAGTACCGGAGCCCAGTATCGCTATCGGCTAACGTCGAGTCCGACAGCGCGCTCATGAGGGCGTTTCCGAGGCTACCGACGCCGAACTGGAGCGTCGGTGCCGCGCCGAACACCGGGTCGGTCTCGTACTCGGTCTCGAGCAGCGAAATGAGGTTGTCGGCGATCGCTTGGTCGGCGTCGGTCGGCTCGCGGAACACGTACGGATCGTCGCGGTCGTCGGTCCGGACGACCGCCCGGAGCTTCGACGGATCGAACGACACCGCTGCATCCCCGATCCGATCGCCCGGGGACGCGAGGTCGATCGGCGTCCGGTTCGGTGGCACGTCGCGGACGACGACGTCGTGGAACTGGGCGAGCGCTCGCGGTTGTGCGTCGTTGACCTCGACGATCACTTCGTCGGCTGCGCGCACGTACGCCGGTGTCTGTCCGACCGACGTGGATGGGATCAGCCAGTCGGAGCCGACGGCGACTGCTTCGACGAGCGCGACGTCTGGATCGGCGACGCGTCCGAGCCGGATGTCGTCGCTCATCCCGGCGATACTGCGATCGGCGAACGCGATCGAGCGATCGTTGACTGCTGTCCGCGCGGCGTCCGTCGCGACGAACGGATACCGCCGGTCGACGCCACCGGCCTCGACGAGCGTCGTGTCGAGTGGGTCACCGACGCTCCCGCCCGAGACGATCGTCAGTCCAGGGTCGCGGTCGCCGGCATCGGCTGCGCGAGCAAGCGCCAGTGGGACCGCCTTCGGGTCGCCGACGCTGCCGAATCCCGAGACGGCGACCGTCGCGTCGTCGTCGATCGTCGCCGCAGCAGCGTCGGCGTCGACGACCGGAAGGCTTGCCTCGTGGTCGATCCGTGGCGGAAGGTCGTCCGTAAGCGTCGGCGTGCTCATTGGTCTGGCTGGGTTCCGATTCCGTCCGGCCACCCTGGCGGCTGCTCCGGAGTGGGGTTTGCAGACTCCCGTTTGAGTACCATCGGCGTCCGCTCGAGCGAGAGGACGAGGTCGTCGTCCTGGTTGTACGCCCGCAACTCGGTCGTGACGATGCCGACGTGGTCGCGCGACTCGGACTCGCGTTTGGAGATCACTTCGCTCTCGGCGAAGATCGTGTCGCCGTGGAAGACGGGCGCGTGGTGGGTAACGTCGTCGTAGCCGAGATTCGCCGTGGCGTTCATACTCACGTCGATGACGCTCATGCCGACGGCCAACGAGATGACGTACAACCCGTTCACCAGCCGTTCGCCGAACTCCGTCTCGGCGGCGTAGGGTTCGGTGAAGTGCATCGGGTTCACGTTCTGTGTCAGGTTCGTGAACCAGACGTTGTCCGTTTCGGTGACCGTTCGTCCGTAGGGGTGTTTGTACACGTCGCCGACGCTGAAGTCCTCGTAAAAGCGACCGTGCCAGCCGGTGCAAACGCGCGTGTCGGTATCGTCCGCTTCTGTGTTGTCAGTCATGGGTCGTGTGAATCGGTGTGTGATGGTTCTCTGGCTGTTCGTTCTACAGACGGTTCGGCTGCGTTCGTCGGTGTCGGGCGAGCGTCCGACGCATCTCGTTGGTGACGATGGCATACCCCTCGTCGAACCCCATGCCGGGCTTTGCGAGGAGTTGTGCAGCGTCGGTTGCCAGGCCAACGTGGACGGTCGCACGCGCCGACGTAGTCGTCTCGTTACAGGTACCGCCGAGATACGCTCGCACGTCGGTGTCCTGGCAGTATCTGACGGCACGACCGCTCTCGAGGAGGGAGCCGACATCCGGCGACTTTACCTGTACGACATCTGCTGCGCCGGCGTCGACGAATGCCTCGACGTCTTCACGGCGGTCACACCACTCGTCTGCAACCAGGTCGACAGGAACGTCGGCAGCCGCGAGCCCGTCCCGGAGCGATCGCATGGCCGCGATCTGTGCCTCCCGGCTGTCGGCGAGAACCGGTTCCTCGAGCTGGAGGGAGTAGGGAGCGGCCGCCTGCCGCAGGTCGTCGACGTACTCGATAACGGCAGAACGGTCGTACGGCGGCTCGAACAGCTCCCCGAGCATTCCGTACACGTCGACGTGAAACCGTGGGTCGTACTCGTGGTCGCCGAGTTCGGTCGTGCGGTCGGCGAGCCACGAGAGGTACTCGACGAGTCGACGGCCGTCCGGCCCGACCGTCTCGAGGCTGTTGAACAGGCCGTGTGGGAGTACGTCCACGCGCTTGAGCAACATCTTTTCAGCGCCACGTCGGCGGTCCGAGCCGGACTGTCCGAACACCGGGAGCGGCTCGGTCGCCGGCTCGGTGTCGAGAGCCTCGGCGAGGACGCGAGTTCGTGTCGTCTCTGCGGCCGCAGCCGCGGCAGCGACGAGTGCCTGCGAGACGCCGTACTCGACGGCGGAGTGACAGTCCAGTTCTTCGAGGACGGCGGCGTTCTGCTCGAGGGAGTCGGCCGGTCGCCCGACGAGTGCGTCTCGCAGGTCGCCTTCGACGAGCTCGACGTGGTCGTCGGCCCGGAACACCGGGTCCCGTTCACCGACGCCTGCGTACTGGACCGCCGCACAATCCCCTCGGACGACGCGTCCATCGCCGAGCGCGAGTTCGACGAGGACTGCCTCGCCGGGTTCTCGAATGCGGTCGAACCCAGGGGTTTCCGGCTCTCCGGCGTACGCGAACCCGTCCGGTTCCGCGCCGGCAGCGATGGCAGCCTGGTCGTCGGCGAAAAACGCCGTCATGCCGGGCGTCGCCGACACGTCTTCGATCGTCGTCATCAGTCACCTCCCGGACGGCCGATGAGCCGTCCATCGCTCACCGCAGAAACGTCGTCGGCGACCATCCGGAAGGATGGGCGACGGTCCTCGGTTCGGGCACGCGTTTCGAGGTCTGCGCGGTGGCGTCGCTTGATGTCTTCGTCGAGAGCGAGGTCCCCGAACTTCAACAGCCGGACACGGCCCTCGTCGTCTCTAGCCGGCAAGATGTCCCCGGCTGCCGCCTCGCTGGGTGGGAACGGAACGTCGAGCAGTCCCTCGTCGAACGCTCGCACGACGCCACGGGCGACGTCGCCGTCGCCGACTTCGTACACCGCATCGAGCAGCGAGCGGACCGACCGCTCGATCAGTTCCCGTTCGCGGTCGACGGCCTCGAGGTCGACCGACTGTGCCGAAAGCATTCGAAGCACCTGGTCCGTCGTCCGGAGGCCAGCAGCGTTTGCGTCGGCAGTTGGCACGCCGAGTGCTTCCTGTGGCGACTTCGTGATGATCTTGTCGGGCTCGGCGATCCCGGCGGCAGCAGTCCCGAGTGCGATCACGCCGTTTGCCCGGGGCTCGTCGGCAGGGAAGCCACCCATCCACTGGTGGAACACCGTCGTGACGGTGACTTCGTCGGGCAGGTACTCGACGCCGAGGGTCTTCATCGCCTCGATTGCGGCGACGTCCTGTACGAGGTTTCCGACCTGTCCGTACCCGAGCGTGATCGACCGAACGCCCTGGGTGGCAGACAGCAGCCCTTCGACGATGCAGACCGCGATCGCGATCGACGGCGGAACGAGCGTCCCGGTCAGCGGGCCGAACGGCTCGCGGTTGATCCGAATCCCTCGCTCCGTATACGCGCCAGCCAATCTATCGACGTACTGCCAGTACTCGATCGTTTCCTCGAGGCTATACTTGCTGGTGTAGGGCAGATTGTACGTGATCGGTCCCCCCTCGAAACTCTGGACGCCGCTGGCGAAGGTGACGGCAGCCAGCAGTCGTGCGTCCGGCGTGCCGTGGCGAATCTGGACCGGCGCGTCGGCCGCTTCGACGAGCGTTCGACAGCCCTCGACGCCGTGGGTGACTGCTGGAAAGCCGTTGAGCTCGTCGGCGTCCGTCTCCCGGGACCGCTCGAGTCCCTCGCGGGCCTTCTCGTACTGGTTGTCCCGGGTGTAGGAGTCGATCGTCACCGGCAGCAGGTCGACGTCGCCGTCCGTGACGAGGGTCTCGAGGAGATCGATCTGATCGTCGAGGCAAGGCACACCTGCTCGAGGCTGCGTTAGCACGCGATCAGCCGACTCGAGGACCGTCGCAAACTGCTTCGAGGCGGGCAACGCCTCGTGGACTGCAACCGCTTTCTCGAACGTCGATCGGTCGTCGCCAGGGTAGGTGTCCCAAACCTGTTCGTGTTGTCGCTGGAGTTCGACGTCGGAAAGTCGCGTATCCTCGACCATTGGTTACGATCGAATCCGGGCAGGTTCTTTGGCGGCTTCGTCGATACCGAGGTCCGCACGGAGGGTGTCGACGACCGTCTCGAGTTCCGTCTCGGTGTCGAACACGTGATCGAACCCCAGTTGTTCGAACCGGCGTTCGACCGCCGCGGTGTCGCTTTGTCCGACCGAGAGGTTCCCGCCGATGAGCGTGACCGGATCGGCGTCCCGAGCGGCGAGTGCCTCGTGGAGTCCCTCACAGTCTTGCTCGGCGTGGCCGTACAGCGACGAGACGAGCAGTGCATCTGCGTCAGTTTCCGCCGCCACATCGACGAACGTCTCTTTCGGGGTCTGTGCCCCGAGGTTCCGGACATCGAATCCTGCTTCCTCGAGTGCGTGCTCGAGTAGCGTGACGCCAACGACGTGTGCATCCGATCCAATTGTGCCAACGACGACGGATTGCTGGGACATCTGTGAGAGGGAGTCTTGCCGGACGGATCATAATATTGTCGAAACATGAGATAGACAATTGTCGAAATCAGTCTGGAGAGTGGACCTACTTTGGATCGTGGACTGATCGGAAAAGAGACACATCTTCGTCGATTACATAACAACTCCCGCTGTACGAGGGATGGCGTCGAGTACCCCCCGCCACGAGGCCGGCCCGAATACGGCCGCAATCTCCTCACAGCGGCAGACAGAATTCGACGATTGGTGTAAAATCGAGCGCTACGTTCCAACCAAGTGAGCAGACAGTCAGTGACGGTTGACTTGCGCTGTTGAGACGGACTGCTGTCCCGATGTCCCGGCGCGACCCCAGGAGCGCGCGGTCGCGCCGGCACTGACTGACAGCAAACCGTCTCATAGGGATTATCGTAGGAGTTCATAGTTTTCCCGTGACGGACCACGACACAGCGTCGAAGGACGGGCTTCGAAACCTCCGGTTGGCTACGATAATCCCTATCAGTCGACGGTGAAGACGGTTCAAGTCGGCAAACAAGCGCCGGCAGACGACGACACTCTGTGTGTCGGTTCCGGACGAAAGTGGGTCGGGTGGTGGAACCGACCAACTGCCCCCAGTGTGGGTGATCGGGAAGATGTGGTGGTTGAATCGGTGTGTCGACAGTGGAGGCGGCAGGGTGTGTCACGTGTCGGACGGGACCAACCGTGGCAACGACTGAATCCCCCAATCCCTGCCAACTGGGCAATCGAACCTCTTCGTACTAAAACTGTTGGCCATACCGACAACTCTTACCGGTCATAGCAGACAGCTAGCGCCGCCGACAGCGAAACAGGGCTTTGGAATCCCCCGACCCCTTCGACGGTACCACCGTTATATCGCTCCGTATCGAACGGTCTCCCGATGGCCGACGACGATCCGTTCGCGATCAGATCGATCGCAGTATCGACAGCAGACGCCGTCGACGCCTACGTCTACACACAAGAAAACCCCGAGGAGGCCGTCCTGCGGGCGACGCCGCCTTTTCACGGCCGGATGCGTGCCCGCCTCCACGTTTACCAGGTCGACGACGCCCACCGTACCGACGCAGTCCACGTCCCGCCCGAGGCAGTCATCTCCGACGGCGTCCTCGCCACGTACCCCGACCTCGAGACGGTCGACGAAGTCGACTCCGAACGAGTCGGGAAACGCCACGCCGACGCCGTCGAAAACTGGCAGGAACGAGCGAAAACGGCACTCGTCGACTCGACGACACTCGAGATCGACGGGAAGACTCACGAAGTCGAGATCAAACGACTCGAGTGACTCCGTCACGAGCCGACGCCACACCGCTCCTTTCAGCCACTTTCACTTTCACCGCGGGCGGATCGGTTTGACGTGGCTTCCGTCCGATCGACGCGTATGGAACTGATCGTAGACGCCGAGGAAGACGACACGGCCGCCGAACTATCCACAGATTGCGACGGTTTCGAAAGCGCCGGCCGACGACGGATCGACGTTACGGAACTCCGAGCCGACTGCATCGAGGAGTTCGTCGCGGCAAGCAACTCCACCGAGCGCGTCTCACTCGAGCACCGCGGCACACGAACGTTCCTCGTCCTCGAGGAGTGATCACGACCGCTCTTCGACGAACGTGACCAGACGCCCCGAAGGTCGACTCGAGTTTCGACCGTCACCGCGAACGTCTCGCCGTCGGACCGTGACCTGACCGCGCCGCGGACCCCGGTCTCGCCGTCCGCGACCGCCACGAGAACGGGGGGAGACGACTCGAGTGTCCGTTCGACCGCGGCGATCCCGAAGCCCACCCGGTCGTCGCCCTCGCGTATCTCGGACGCGACGACCCCAGACCGCGTAGCCGTTCGCACGAAGTCGGGCGACGGGTCGTTCGATAGCGGTCGTCTTGCCGCCCCGGGGTGGACCGGCGACTACTCACCCCGTGAACCGCCTCGGAGTCACGTGGTTCGAGACGCGAAGCGTCTCGTCATCGAGCGAGACCACCGGTCTCGCAGACGTCGCGGAGCTTTGCTCCGCTCATACGGTTTGCTGTAAGTCATTTCCGGCGCGATCGCAGGAGGGCTCGCGGTCGCGCCGGTAAATCGTTACAGCATTCTGTATCAGTCACGGAAGACGGTGTCTTCCGTCCGACCCCGAGGCACTCGGCCTGCTCACCCCGTAGACTTTCGACCGGCACGTAGGAGAGAGCGTCATGGCTCGTCCGCCCTCAGCCGACCGCTCGAACGCGACCCGACGCCAGTTTCTCGTCGGAACCGGAAACGCAGGCGTTCTTGGCGTCGCTGTACCGGCCGATTCGACAGCCGCCGGGGAGTCGACGACTCGAGAACCAGCACCGTCGACGGACGATACCAACGACGTCGACGACCTCCCGCTGATCGACGCCCACACCCACCTGATCCCGACGGAGACTCTCGACAGAGACCCGTTCTCCGTCGACGAACTCGTCTCGTGGATGGACGACAACGGGGTCGACCGCGCCGTCGTCCTCGCGCTGGACTCGCCCGAGAGCTACCCCGTCCAGGCGCCGAGTTGGTGGGTACTCGAGGAGGTCGCGGCCTACCCCGATCGCTTGCTCCCGTTCTGTACGGTCGATCCCCGGACGCTCGTCTACGAGGACGACTTCGGAGCCGTCACGGCCCTGCTCGAGGCGCACGTCGACCGCGGAGCGCGTGGCTTCGGTGAACTGAAAGCCGGTCTGCCGATCGACGACGAGCGACTCGAGACGATCTACGAACTGTGTGCCGACTACGGACTGCCGATCCTCTTTCACACCGACGAGAAGGCCATGATGGACGAGGTCGGACTCCCGCGACTCGAAGATGTCGTGGCCTCGTACCCAACGGTAGACCTTCTCGCACACGCCCATGCGTGGTGGGCACACATCTCCGCGGACGTCGACGCCGACGACCGGGGTGCGTATCCCTCGGGACCGATCGACTCCGGTGGCCGTGTCCCGGAACTACTCTCGGAGTACGACAACCTCTACGGCGACATCTCGGCCCGGTCGGGCTGGAACGCTCTCACTCGCGACGAGGAGTTCGCACAGTCGTTTCTCGAGGACCACCACGAACAGCTAGTCTTCGGGACCGACTCCCTCTCGCCCGACCAGGAGATTCCCCAGTTCGACCTCTTCGACCGGTTCGACCTCGACCTCGAGGCCTGGGCCGATATTCGATACCGGAATCTCGAGGGCGTATTGCGCTGATCGAGGGGGACGAGTTCGGCCCTCAAGTCGCTCACCGGAGCCGTCGGTACGCTCGAATCAGGAGCGAGACGGCCGTTCCGAAGCCCGGGATTCGGGACGAAAGCGCTGCTGCACCCAGCAGGAGTGCGCCGCTTTTCCGTCGTCCCTTCGCGAACTCCATGGCGGCGTCGATCAGCGTCGTCACGGTGCTTGCGTTTTTCAGTAGCTCCGATCGGCCGCGTGCAGGGCTCGTGGACATATCGAAGGCAACGACGACCGAGGTAAAACGAGCGGCGCTTGCATTTGCTGGCCAGATTGGTGATTGGACTCGAGAATTCGATGGTGTGGGTCAGTTGGCTTTCCTGGTCAGTGATACGCTTCGACAGTCGTACCGAGTGGAGTCTCCCGCTCGCGGATCTGTTTAGCATCGAAAGTGTATTTTCCATCGAGTGTGCCATAGTGCCGTGTGGCCAACAGAAGAACGTGGATTCCTGCCTCGGTCTACGTCACTGCCCTCTTTCTGCTGAGTATCGTGTTACTCGTAGCGCTTCCGCCCATGGGGATCGTCTGCGTAGTGATATTCGGGATCTACGTTGGACGACGGTTAGACCGAGTCGACCAGCTCGAGCAGCGGGTCGAATCGCTGGAAGAGCGACTCGAGGACCAGCAGTCGTAGCCGAGCAGTTCGAAATCGCCGGTCTTCCCCACTTGCTTTCGGGAGGGCTTCGCTTTGTCGTCCTCGCTGGCACTCTCGCCGTTCTCACGGTTCACTTCGTTCACCGCTCGCTTTTCGGGAGAACGTCGTTGCACTCCGTTCCCCTCCTCGCGGATCACGGCCGCTCCCCGCTCGGGTTCTCGAGGGAGCTTTCGCTACGCTCATACTGTCAGACAGAAGTCAATACGAAGTCGGTCGCGGATTCGCGGCCGTCTCCACCGGCGACGGCTCCAGCAGAGCGACCGATCGTCACGTCGTTCTGTCCGGCAGTCTCAGTCACCTTCGCCTCTCTCTATCGGCGCTCGAATCAAATTCCCCCACTCGGTCCAGGAGCCGTCGTAGTTGTGCACGTCCTCGAACTCGAGCAGTTCGTGCAACGCGAACCACGCAATCGCCGATCGTTCCCCCACGCGGCAGTAGGTGACGACCGACTTGTCGCCGTCGATCCCCGCGTCGGCGTAGGTCTCCTCGAGTTCGTCGGGACGCTTGAACCGACCATCGTCGCGCAGGTTGGTTGTGACGGGGACGTTCGACGCGCCGGGGATGTGCCCGCCGCGCTGGGCAGTCTCTTGCAGTCCTTCGGGGGCGATGATCTCGCCGGAGAACTCCTCCGGCGAGCGGACGTCGACCATCGGGATGCCGGCTTCGCGGGCCTTGTCCACGTCGTCCTTGTAGGCGCGGATACTCTCGAAGGGGCCGTTCGCGTCGTACACCTGCTCGGGGAACGCCGGTACCTCGTCGGTCAGCGGGTACTCCTCGTCGACCCAGTAGTCTTTCCCGCCATCGAGGACGCGGACATCGTCGTGGCCGTAGTATTTGAACTCCCAGTAAGCAAACAGGGCAAACCAGTTCGGAATCCAGCCGTCGCCGTAGAAGACGACCGTCGAGTCTTCGCTGATGCCGTGTTCACCGACCACGTCCTCGAACTCGTCTTTTTTCAGGATGTCGCGCTGGTTCTGGTCCGAGAGGTCCTCGTCCCACTGAAGCCCGATCGCACCCGGGACGTGTCCCTCGTCGTATCTCGAGGGGAAGTCGCCTTCCTCGGGGGATTCGGGACTGTTGACCTCGACGAGACGGTAGTCCGGGTCGTCGGACTGGAACGCCGCCAGGTGGTCTTCTACCCAATCGGCCGAAACCAGGACGTCGGTATCGTACTCCGTCATGCGTTCGACCGCCCCACGACCGGAGACAAATAACTAACAGCAGAAGCCAGCGTTGTCGGTACCTACGACGACCGACCGGCACTGCTAACACCTTCGAGCGACCAGCGACGAGCAACCCAATGCGACTCACACGACTGCTGACACCCGACGGACCGATATCGGGACGGTACGAGGACGGCGTCGTCTACGCCGACGACGGCACGTACGAGGTCGGCGTCGACGGCCGACTGCTGCCACCCTGCGAGCCGTCGACGCTGTACTGCGTCGGCCGCAACTTCGCCGAGACGCTCGAGCAGATGGAGTACGAACGACCCGAGGAACCGGACTTCTTCATCAAGCCGCCCACGGCGTTGCTGGGCCACGAGCAGCCGATTCCCTATCCCGAGTTCACCGACGAACTGACCTACGCCGGCGAACTCGCCGCAGTGATCGACGAACGCTGTCGTAACGTTGCTCCGGCGGAGGTTCCAGCGGTCGTCCGCGGCTACACCATCATGAACGACGTCGACGCACTCGACCAGCAGGGCCGGACCGCACGCAAGGCCTTCGACGGCTCCGGCCCGCTCGGGCCGTGGCTCGAGACCGACCTCGACCCCCACGGGATCGACATGCACACCGACGTCGCAGGCGAGCGCCGCCAGGAAGCCAACACCGAACTGATGCTGTTCGATCCCGACGAGATCGTTGCCTTCCTCTCGAGGCGGTTTACTCTCCGGCCGGGCGACGTCGTCGCGTTCGGCAGTCCCGCCAACCCGGGTCTCGTCGAACCCGGCGACAGCGTCGAGATTACATACGAGGGAGTCGGGACACTCCGGAACACGGTGGTCGGCTCAAGCGACTGAGACGGCTTACTGTAAACCATTTCCGGCGCAACTGATTCGGGCCACGGTTGCACTCTCGATGGCTTACAGCGGCCCGTACGAGACGATCTCCGGCTACTCACAGCGGCGTGGGCGGTTCGGTGTTTATTTCGAACTGTGCACCCCCGTCGGTGCTTTCGGTCGCCTCGACGGTCCAGCCGTGAGCATCGGCGATGCTCCTGACGATGGCGAGGCCGAAGCCGGTCCCCTCGCCCGTCGTCGAGTACCCTCGATCGAATATTTCCTGGCGCTGCGTCGGTGGGATACCCGGGCCGTCGTCTGCCAGATAGAACCCGTCGTCGTCCTCGAGGGGGCCGATTCGAATCGTCACGTCCTCGCCGCCGTGGGTGACGGCGTTCGAGAGGAGGTTCTCGATCAACTGGCGCAGACGCGACTCGTCGGCCTCAACGCGATGGTCACCGAGATCGACCTCCAGTGTTTCCCAGTTACTCGGTACTGTTTCACAGAGTGACTCGACCAGTGGCTCGAGCGCGACGGATTCTGTCTCGTCGACCTGTTGGCCCCTGCGTGCGAGCGTCAGCAGGTCGGTGATGAGCGCGTTCATTCGCTCGTGGGCGGCCTCGATCCGATCGAAGTCCGCCGACGAACAACTCTCGCGCCCGAGCTCGAGGGCGGCCTGTGCGACCGTCAACGGATTCCGGAGGTCGTGACTGACGATGGAGGTGAACTCCTCGAGGCGCGCGTTGGTCCGCTGGAGTTCCCGTTCTCGCTCTTTCCGTTCGGTGATGTCCTGGAACGCGCCGCGGGCACCGGTCAGGTTGCCATCGTCGTCGTACCACGGCGTTCCCACCGTCCGAACCCAGCGCGTCTCGTCTGTGTGCGTGACGATCCGCAACTCCAGATCGTAGTCGTCGCCCGTGGTCCACAGCCGCTCGAAGGCAGCCGTGATCCGCGCTCTGTCTCGAGGGTGATAGAAGTCGATTCCGTCCTCGATGGTCGGCTCGTACTCCGGGGGCAGTTCGTGAATGCGATAGACCTCGTCGGTCCATCGCATCGTCTCCGTCCGGAAATCGACTTCCCAGCCGCCGATGTCCGCAACCGACTGGATGTGTCGGAGAAACTCCCGTTTCTGCTCGAGTTCCCGCGTTCGTCGCTTGAGAGCCGTGATGTCTCTCCCTTCCGCAACGATCAGAACGACGTCCCCACGCTCGTCGGTGATCGGTCGAAGCGAGAAGTCGACGACGACCGTTTCGTCGGCCCCCTGTACCGTTTCGTCGTAGCGGACGAACTCACCGGTGGCTGCCACCTCGATCGCGTCTTGCAGACGCTCCTGGGTTTCGGCGTCGATCTGCCACCACTCGGACTCCCAGACTGGACGCCCGATCACGTCCTCACGGCCGAACCCACCGAACTCCAGCGCGGTGTCGTTTGCCTTCAGCAGCGTCCCGTCTGGATCTAACAGTCCGGTAAACTGGTAGGTCTGGTTGAAAATCGCGTCGTACTGGCGTTCGCGCTCTTTTTGCTCGGTGACGTTGCGCGTCGCACCGACGAGTTTCACGATCGCCCCGTCGACGACGACGGGACTGATTCGCGTCTCCCAGTAGGATCGTTCGTCGGGAACCGAAAGCACCTCCTCGTACTCGAGTGGCTCGTTCCTGGCGACGCACTGGCGGTAGTTCTCGAGAATGCGTTCACCCTCTTCGGGAGTGAAAACCGCCTGCAGTCGACGGCCACGGAGTTCGTCGTTCGTCAGCCCCGTGTGGGTTTCGTACACCGGATTGACTCGCTCGAGTCGAAACTCGTCTTCTGCTTCGTCGACGTCGACGAGAAAGAGCGCGTCCTGGGTGTTCTCGAATACGGTTTCTGCGAGTTCGACGTCGGACTGCTGACCCGGACGCTCGTCGCCGTCACGGACGATAATCGAGAGGCCGTCCTCGCCGGGATAGAGATGAACGCTGATCCGGGACTCGACCGGTTCACGGAGCAGCGTTTCGATCGAGCGTGACTCCTGGGTTGCCACGGCGTCACGGCAGTGTGACTCGAGTGCCGATCCGCGAAACACAGGAAAGACGTCCCAGAGCAGGTTGCCTTCGGCCTTCGTTGCTGGCGTTTCGCTCCAGGCTGCCATCTGCTCGTTCCAGTACGTGATCTGCCACTCGGCGTCTACCGCGCAGTGTGGGTCCGAGATGCGTTCGATCAATCGTTCGTAGTTCGGTCGTGTATCGGTCATCGGTTGGCTGCTGCAAACGTCGGCCGTGTGAACTGCACAGCGACTCTGGTTCCGTGAGTTATCCGGGCTGATTCGGTTAGGTTCCGTGCAACCACGGCGATCGAATGCTCGTCTCGTTCGGTTCGTGAAACGGCTCGAACGGTGGCCTCCCTCGACAGGACGAGTAGAGACGTCCGTTCACCGTAGGCCAGTTGCGTTTCCTGCGGGACGCTCGTTCGACGTTCGCACTGATTGGGTCGGCGTCGTTCGACGAGACGTTTCTGGCGACGTGGTGTGGGACGCGTTCAGCTATCGGTCGACGGCCGTGCGAATCCGATCGACCAGTTCGTCGAACTGGCCCGTCTCCGGTCCCTTCTGGACGTAGTCGGTCACGCCGGTCGCGATGGCTCGGCTAGCGATCGTCTCGCTCCCTCTGGCGGTGAAGACGATAAACGGAATGGACGCGTCTTCCTCGCGGACGACTTTCAGGAAGTCGAGGCCGCTGATACCTGGCATCTGGTAGTCGCTGACGATACAGTCGAACGACTCTCCCTCGAGTGTGGTTACTGCCTCGGCGGTGCTCGTTGCAGTGGTGACTGTCACGTCGTCGTTTTCGCGCTCGACGTAGGTCCCGACGGTTTCGGCGAGTCCAGGCTCGTCGTCGACGAGCAACACTCGAACGTCTGGATGTCGGTCGGTCTCTTTACGGCCTTCGAGCGCGCGGTCGAACCGGATCTGGTGGCGAACTGCGAGGTCGAGCCACTCGCCGATGTCGTCGTGAATACCATCCGATTCGACGATCTCCGCTTCTGGATCGTACGTAACGAGACAGTTGTCGACCAGTTTGGGAACGTGGACGTGCAGCAACGCCGTCCGTACGTGTTCGGGATCGAGTCCGTCGGAGCCGTCGAGTTCTGCGATGACGTCGACGAGTTCCGCGAGCGTTGCAGCCCTTTGCTGGCGAAGATGAAACAGTACAGTCCGTCGCTGCGGGTTGGAGAGTACGTCGAACAACGCGCTACTCGAGCGACCACCGTGACCGTCGGGATCGGTTACTCCGTTCACCATGTACGGTGGATACGAGCATACAAACATAAGTATTATTAAATTATTAAAGATATTATGTTTTTGGTGACGGTCTGGGAGATCGGCGGTTTCCTGTGGACCCGAGTCCTGGGCATACGTTTCGGTCGGCTACGGCACACGACCGTCCCCCGCCATCGCAGGAAGAAAAACACTTCCGCCCGCGCCCCCTCCCGGCTGACGTGAGTACCGAGGCTCCCCCGCGCGTCGAGGTTTATCCCGGTCGGGAAGTCGTCGTCGAGTTCGATCCCGACCTCACCTTCGAGTGCGTCGACGACTGCACCTGGTGTTGTCACCACGGCGTTCTCCTCTACGATCGGGACCTCCTCGAGCTCGCCCAGCGGGCCAACCTCGCCGAGAACACGACCGACTTCCGCGGCGAGAAGTTCGTCACCCGCGAGGAGAAAGACCGCGAGGACCACGTCGGCGACGACGGCTGTGCCTGTGCCTTCCTGCGGGAAGACGGCCTCTGTTCGCTGCACCTGGCGGACGACTGGAAACCGACGCGGTGTTCGGTCTTCCCGCTTGCCGTCTGGCGCGAGGACGGCAACCTCCACGTCGACATTCGCGACTCGGCCCACGACCACTGTGACGGGCTGAACGTCAGCGACCGCACAGTGATCGACAACCTCGAGGCGTTCCTACCGGAGCTGCTGTGGGAACTCGAGAACCCGGATTCGGATCGAGAACTGTGACCGCTGGTCCGTGTTACCAGCTCTCTCCAACCATTTAAACGTCTACCGTTCGTAGGTAGGCTGTGACAGAAAACTCCGGGCGACGGAACCTCCGTATGCCCAACAGCGATGAAGTATTCGCCGTCGTAACCGAAC
>JGI2924J29684_1077296_pt1 | contig 15508 bp, 14 predicted proteins | sample BenlonsequencITS_FD_29684 | JGI IMG/M metagenome (IMG submission 29684)
GATGGGGCGGTATAACCGAGAAGAAAAACAACAAGCCATCAAGATAATTGACTTATTAGGTCTGCGTGAGCAGGTTTACAAACGCTGTGACCAACTTAGCGGCGGTCAGAAGCAGCGGGTGGGAATTGCCAGGGCGTTAATTCAAGATCCTAAACTGATTTTATGTGATGAACCCATTGCTTCCTTAGATCCTAATGCCGCCAAGATTATTATGGATTACCTGAGAGATGTTTCCGCCACGATGGGCATAACGGTCATTGTCAATTTGCACCAAGTCAGTATGGCCTTGAAATATTCGGACCGAATTATCGGTGTCAATCAAGGAAAAATAGTCTTCGACGGCTCCCCTAACGCCCTAACCGGCGAAATCATCGCGGAAATATATGGTTCGGAGTCCAATGATCTTATGGTTGAATTAGGAGAAAAATATGCAATCTGATATTTTTGCCAAACGCAGAAGAGACAGTCTGATATTTTTCGCCTTATTGACGCTGCTTACCGCCGGTTCCATCGTCATTACCCAGTATGATGTGACGAAGGGTTTTACCAGTCTCCTCAAAGCCTTCATCTGGGGAGGCTCCAATTTTTATCCCGATGCCAAGTCCCTGGCTATATTGCCGGATGTTTTAGGGAAATTATGGGATACGATTCTGATTTCCATCGCAGCGACTACGGCAGCCACGGTTTTTGCTGTTCTCTTGGCTTTAGTGGGCTCTCGAACCACCAGAATGAACAGTTTTTTTAGTCTTGCAGCAAGGGGCATCGCTTCACTATTCCGCAACATACCTCTCGTCGCTTGGGCCATGGTTTTAATGCTGGCTTTTAGTCAGAGTGCAATCACAGGCTACTTGGCACTGTTTTTGGGGTCCTTCGGCTTCCTGACACGAGCCTTTATTGAGACGATTGATGAAGTGTCTAACGACTCCGTTGAAGCTTTGTCAGCCACGGGTGCCGGTTATTTTCATATTATCTTTCAATCCGTCCTGCCTTCCAGTCTCCCGCAAATGATCAGTTGGGTATTATTTATGATCGACACGAATATTCGCGATGCCACTTTGGTTGGGCTTCTGACGGGGACTGGGATCGGTTTTTCCTTTGATTTGTACTATAAGAGTTTTAATTTTCATGCCGCAAGTCTTGTGGTAATTCTCATAGTAATTACTGTAATCCTTATCGAAATGATTTCCAATAATATCAGAAGGGTGATTATGTGATGAAGATGGAGGAAGCGATCCTGCCAGCAAAGCCCCTGAGTAAAGAGTCTCTGACTATGTGGATATTATTGGCCGTCTTATCGTTACTGACTGTCTATGCCTTGCTCACCATTGATTATAAAAGTGTCGATATGGCGAAGGCCATCGGCGATACATTAAACAATTTTAAAACTATATTTCTTCATCCTGCGGCTCACCGGCTCAGTTTATGGGGAGCTTTCTATGAAGTGTTAATCACCATGGGTTTAGCATTTTTGACCACGTTATTTGGTGGCATCATTGCTATGTTTTTAGGGCTGCTGGCTGCTCAGAATTTAGCTCCTAAACAAGTTACCAATATAATCAAAGGCTTTGTTGCCTTTATCCGGGCTGTTCCCACGATTCTTTGGGTTCTCATATTCGCCGTGGCAGCCGGTCTGGGCAGCGCGGCAGCGGTTATTGGTTTAACCTTTCACTCCGTTAGTTATTTGACTAAGGCCTATTCCGAGTCTTTTGAGGAATTGGACAGAAGCGTAATTGAAGCTTTGATGGCCAGCGGAGCAAATTGGTGGCAAATTATTTTTCAAGCGGTTATACCTTCCTCTGTTTCTTCCCTACTATCCTGGACTTTTATGCGATTTGAAATCAATTTCGCCAATGCAGTTGCCATGGGCGCCGCAGCGGGTGCGGCTGGAATTGGCTTCGATCTGTTTATGGACAGCGGTTTCTATTTTGACTTGAGAGAAATCGGTTTGGTAACCTACTTTATCATCGCTTTTGCCATCGTGCTGGAAGCCATCTCTACAAACTTAAAAAGCAAGATATTAAAGAAAGCTTAGCCGGCCATGGCTTCAGAGACACTTGGCTAATCCACCTGCAGGTATCGTAATGAGTTGCTATTATCAAACATTTGCGGAATGGAAAAGGTTTGGAGAGTTTAACGTTTGAAATAAAGAGCAAAGGGAGCAAATTTGAACGTGAGAACAAATAGGATTTGCCTATACAACGCCAATATGATTTTGCCTGAGAAGGTTTGCAAGGGCCATATTATAGTTGAAGGAAATAGAATCGTTGAGGTAGTGGAAAGGGATTTCCCCAGAGTTAAATGTTATTCAGACCTTACCATGATTGATGCGGAAGGTTGTTTTATCATGCCGGGGATGATTGATTTGCACAGCGATGCTATTGAAAAGGAGATACAACCGAGGCCCAATACTTTATTTCCTACCCGCATGGCCTTTTATGAGCTGGAAAAAAAGCTCACAGTCAGCGGTATTACCACGATGTTTCACTCCCTTAGCTTGAGTGATGAGTGGGGAGTGCGAAATCAGGAGATGGTTGTGGAAATTATCAATAGCATTAATACCCTAAAAAAAGCACGTTCGATGATTAACCACAAGATCCACCTTCGCTATGAATTAACGTTTCTCGAAGGACTTAAAGCTTTGGAGGGACTCATTAAATCGAAGAGCATTGATTTGATGTCTTACATGGATCATACACCGGGCCAGGGGCAGTTTAGAGATGCCGAAGCTCTAAAAGACTTTACAGTTCAATCATATGGACCAAAGGGACAGGAATTCGAAGAGTTTCTCGATAAAACGCTGGAGAATCAGGCCCTAATCAGTTGGACTAAACTAAGAGAATTATCTAAAATGGCCAAGCAGGAAGGAATTCCTTTGGCTTTTCATGATGACGATAACCAAGAGAAAATTAACGCTCTCCTGGAATGCGAAGGGATCATCAGCGAATTCCCCATCAATTTGGAAACAGCAGCCTATGCAGCCTCTAAAGGTATTCATGTTTGTGTGGGTGCTCCCAACATCATTCGCGGGAAGTCCCACAGCAACAATATGCGAGCCCTTGATGCCATTCTTAATCACGCTGCAGACATCATCTGCTCCGACTATTTGCCCAGCGCCATGCTTCCGGCTGTTTTTTATTTATCGAAGGAAGGAATCAGACTGACAGATGCCGTTAAAATGGTAACTTTCAATCCCGCTAAGGCTTTAGGAATTGAGAAGGAAGCAGGAAGCATCGAGGTTGGAAAATGTGCCGATTTAATCGTTGTGGAAATGCATCAGGACTATCCTATCCTTCGTAAATCTTTTGTAGGTGGTAATCTTGTGTTTCAGTCAGATTTTAATGTCTATAGCGAAAGAGTTGATAACGTATGTTGATTCGACAAGCGAGTGAACAAGATCTATCAGATATCACAGATCTTTTACAAGCCATGGACGGTGAGGTGACGATCGATGATGGCGAAGCCGCGAAGATATGGCGGAAGATGCAGGAATATCCTTATTATAAGGCTTTTGTGGTTGAGGAAAATTATCGAATCATCGCGGCTTGCAGTTTGATCATTATTGATAACTTGGGCCATAGAGGTGCCAAACTTGCTATTGCTGAAAATATGATCGTCAGTCAGGAGTATAGAGGATGCGGTATCGGAACGATGCTGATGCAATTTGTTATGGACGAGGCAAAAGAGGAAAAATGTTATAAACTTATGCTTTCCAGCAATAAAAAAAGGCTGCCGGCTCATGATTTTTATCAGAAGTTAGGTTTTCAGCAGCACGGAATCAGTTTCATGGTAGAGTTTGATCCATAATAGTTTCAGCGGCTGCCATTCGGTCGCCGCTGATTTGGGATGAAGCCCGCGAATATCTTTCCCTTTGCCTTAGAGATAAATTTGAAGTTTAGACTTGAGAAAGAAATGGCTTAAAGCAAGAAAAAAGGTGATTTTGTGACACGCTTTGAAGAACTGATAAGGGAAGAATCCGAGAGCATTTGTGATGTCTTAAACTGCTATATGGCAAAGAACGGGGAACAGATCACAGGCGAGTTATCGATCTCATCCCGGGATAGCCTGGATGGCAGGTCACATCTTAGACGGGTGATCAGCGCTGTTCGGACCGTACTGTTGATCCTCATGGCCCTGGTATTTTATTATTGCTTTATGCCGCGAATTATTTAGGATTAAACTGATTTCGGGGGAGTATAGTCTAAGGTGTTTGAATTAATTAACAAGGAATTTATAAATTAAGCCGATTTGAAGGATGATAAAATGATTGACTTACATGTACATACAAATATCTCCGATAATTCCCTGAGTATAAGCGAGGTTATCCGTCAGGCTAAGGATAAGGGGATTTCCCATCTCGCCATTACGGACCATGATACCACCAAAGGCTTACAGGATGCTTTGCATCTGGGAGCCAAGATGGGAGTTACTATTGTTCCGGGGATTGAAATATCGGCTTATGATTACCGGAGGAATAAGAGGGCGCATATCTTGGGCTTCTATATTAAACCAGGGCATCCTTCGCTGGCTAGTCTGTGTAATCCCCTCATGGAAAGCAGAAAGCAAGCATCCTATGACATGTTTCAGAAGATCTTAGCAGCAGGGTTCGATATATCCTGGGAAGATGTCCTGAAATATGAGGGGGGCACAGGTGTTTATAAACAACATTTAATGCATGCTTTATTGGACAAAGGGTATTGTAAGACTATTTATGGTGATCTCTATAAAAAGCTTTTCCACCGGGGCAGCGACACCCATCCCCGAGGTTTAGCCTTTATCCAGTTGAAATACGTTGATGCTCTGGACGCGATTCGGGCAGTCAGAGAAGCAGGAGGAATCCCTGTTTTGGCCCATCCCGGTCAACTCAGTAATTTTGACGCTATCGATGAATGGGCGGAATATGGTCTTGGAGGGATTGAAGTGTTTCACCCAAGTCATAATGAAGAGAATCGGTTAAAATCCCTACAATACGCGCAAAAACACCATCTTGCCATTACGGGAGGGTCGGATTATCACGGCTTTTACGGTGAGGAACCGGTTGAATTAGGCTGCTCGGAATTAGGGCAAGAATGTATTGATGAGTTATTGTTAAGAAAACAAGAGAATTCGCGAATTTAATATCACTATATAACCATGGTGTATTAAACGAGTTTTCAAACAAGTAATCCTGTAGTTGCAATGTGTGAATAAAGTTTTAGGCTAAACGGGGTACCCGAAAAGGCGAAATGGTAACAAAAATTTGTAAAACCATTTCGCCTTTTTATGCTAGAACGAATTAGCCTATTTCAGTCTCTGATACAGGCGGCTGCCTAGTTGCACTTATGCTAGAAGAAAGTATAACGCAAAAGGTTATACTCCCTTTTGCGAAGGCAGTGTCTTCGGGAATCGGCTAAGTGTTCTTTATAAATATTAACGATAGAGTTTTCCTAATTGTGTCTTTTTTAAGATATAATTGAATACAGACACTAAACCAAGAAATTATCGAGTATTCCGGAAAGGAGAGTTAACTAATATGCTTAATAAAAAAGTATCGTTTATCATTATATTAGCGGTGATCTTATCATTTTTTATCCCTAAGAACGCACACGCAGCTACAAAAAAATTATCAGGTCTTGACAGGTATGCAACTTCGGCTGCAATTGCGGAAGATGGTTGGCAACAATCAAATTATGGTGTACTAACCTATGGCAAAAATTATCCGGACGCTATCATTGCCGCGCCTTTGGCTGAAAAATATAAGGCACCAATACTCTTAACTGAGACCGATATTATCCCGGAAGATACCTTAAATACTGTTCGGCGATTGAAGATTACTAACATGATTATTATCGGTGGTACAGGTGTAATTTCCTCTTCGGTAGAAAACCAATTGTCTTTAATTGGCATTAAAACCGAAAGATTATGCGGGCGGGACAGATATGAAACCAGTGTCATAGTTGCTAATCAACTAGATGCTGTTCATGAAATTGCTGTTGTCACAGGAGAAGACTTTACTGACGCTCTGTCCATAGCCCCTATTGCAGCTAAGAGAAACATGCCCATATTATTGGTTCCACATAATGTGATCCCAGATCTCGTTAAGGAATACATCAAACTTAATCCAATTTCCCAAATCTATGTTATCGGAGCAGGTTCTTCATTAAGCGAATCCTTAGTTAGTGAACTGCCTAATGTTGAGCAAATAAACGGGGAGGATAAATATCAGAGAAATCTAGCTGTTATTGATAAATTCAAGAATGAAATGGATCTAACGACAATTTATTTAACGTCAGGGGAATCTTTTGATGATGGCCTATCCGGGTCTGCTTTAGCAGCTCTCAATTGTAACCCTCTTCTTTTAGTGGGTGACAATTGCAGCTCGCAAAAGAATTACCTAGAAAATAACGCCATCAATAAGTTTAATATTGTAGTCCTTGGAGGTCTGGTTAAAGAACAGGCGATCATCTTTTCGCCGAACGTTGACTTTGAGGAAAAAACCATAAGTGAAGTAACGAATGTAAAATCCACCGATATAACGAAAATAATAGTCTATGACGGGAGAGGTGGACTGAACAAGCCTATATCGGTAGAAAACAAACAAAAGATCAATCAGTTTATGGGCTATTTGGATAACTATATTATCAAGAAAGATAAAAATCCCTTACCATCTGTTGGCTGGATTCATAAAGCGGTATTTTATGACCATGATAAAGAAGTCATGGATATAGTTTTCACGAACCCCATTATTATTAATCAAACCTATTATGACATCATAAAAGGCGACCTCGATACCCAAACCATGGATCAATTTTTAAAATCCGTTGATCCTTCTTATGAAAGTTAACAGGCTACGAGCTATCCATGAAGGAGTATTTTGGGTAATCATTAAGGTATAAGTACAAGATTCTTAGGCAGCCTTTGTTCATGAAATTTTGTTCTGCTGTCAGAAAGGTTAACTGTCAGTTGCATACTTTCTTTAGATAAACGAAACATAAACAAAGGCTGCTTTCCTTGAGATATAAGGCGGGTTATAGTTTTACATCTCGAGCGAGAGGTTTATGGCTGTTATAGCCCCGTTCTCCGTATGGCTGAAGTTTATTCAGCCATTTTTCTTTGAGCTTTTTAAGTGCGTCTTTAACATCGAAATATCCTTCTTCAGGGATTTCTAAAATCTCCAGAACCTCGATGGCGAAGGCCTTTTCCCCAAATTCTTTCCATTCCTTTTGCAGGGCCTGGTTCGGAAAAGTTCCCGTATCCAAATTAAATCGTTTGCCGTTGATGGTTTTCAGATTGAGAGTACTTTCAATATATACTTTTTGGTTTTCGAGGTTCCTAATCTGATATACACCGGCTTCGGTCTTAGTTTCTTTGTAGAGACGTTTTAGTTCCTGCTTGCGGTCCATGGTTTTATCTCCTTTTTCATCAAAATCTTGGTTAAGCCAATACCGGCTGCCGTCAGGTGTCCGCTGCAAAAAGCCATATTCAATTAAATATCGCCTGAGTGTAGCAAAATCCGGATAAACATTTTTAAGAATTTGATTAATATCCTTTTCTGTATAAACGTTATTGGCCTGGAAGCGTTTAGCGATTTGCTGCAAAACAATTAGTTTGTATTTTTCCTTAACTGAAAAGGTTTCCAGATGCCCCTCAAGACCTTCAGGGAAAAGTTTATGCAAGATTTTATCGTTTTCGGTTTGAGTAACTTTATAGCGGTCATCGACCATCCTTGCTGTTTTAGGTGGGGTAAGAAAGGTTTCTGGTTGACTTTTTTCTTTGAGAAGCTCCATCATGACGAGAAAGACCTTTGACTGCCGTTCTTTCTCCTTAAGAGAAAACCGGTGATTACGGATGGTGGAGGCGCTTTTAATGCCCATTTCTTTTTGAATCTCGGGATCGGTTTTCCTCGAATAAAAATATCCTAAAAGTGTTTTCTGGTGGTCAGTAAGTCCCGTAATCTTTTTATCCAGATTGCAGAGGTATTCAAAAACCGAACCGTGGGCTTGTTCAATGTGAAGTCTCATATAGCGGGCGGCTTCATAGAAAACCCCGTCTTCCTGATAGACAATTCCTCTTTCGACTTTTTTGCCGCATAATAAACAGACATAGTCTTCAGGCTCTTGAAGATAACCCTGTTTTAAATCATCCAGAGCAGCATTCCAAAACAATTCGGAAACAATCATTTAATAGACACATCCTTGTAATATAGTTTAATATATAGATATTATAGCAATTTGTCTATTAAAAATCAAACTAACTTAAACATATCTGCCAAGTTGTTTTTCTAGGGAATATTTGGTAGAATTTTGTCGTTGAGTTTTCAAATGGAGGGATTGTCATGGGATTACTTAATGAATTCAAAGAGTTTGCAACACGGGGAAATGTTGTAGACCTAGCGGTAGGTATTATTGTCGGAGGCGCATTCGGCAAAATAGTATCATCATTGGTAGCAGATATTATCATGCCGCCTATTGGACTGCTGGTCGGCGGCGTGCGATTTACCGATCTTAAGTTTTGGTTGCGAAATGCTGTCACGGATAGCAGAGGGAACATCATAAAAGAGGCCGTGACGATTAATATCGGGAATTTTATTCAGTCTGTTTTTGACTTCCTAATCATAGCTGGTTCGATTTTTTTATTGGTCAAATTAATGAATCGCCTAAACAGAAAAAAATCCGCAGAATCTGCTGCACCTCCTGCCCCAAGGGAGGAAGTAGAGCTTCTTACGGAAATAAGAGATCTTTTAAAATATTCTCAACGGTAAGTTAAATAATATGAAACGTTTAATCATAGACATCAAATTTTCCTTAAGACTTTCAGCAAATGTTTGAAATCCTCGGGAAAGGGGGCTCGAATCACGAGAGGGAGACCAGTCACAGGATGGAGAAAGGCGTAGACCGCAGAATGCAAGGCTTGCCGGTTAATCAGTGAGGTTTCTCCTCCATAAAGATCGTCTCCCAGCAAAGGATGACCGATACCTTCACAATGGACTCTGATCTGGTGAGTTCTTCCCGTTTCTAAGATAAATTCGAGGAGACTGGCCTCAGAATACCGGCAAATCACTCGATAATCAGTACGGGCAGGTTCTCCTTCTGCTTGAATCTGGCGTTTGATAAAACTATGGGGAGCAAGACCAATGGGGGAATCTATGGTTCCGTTGTTCTGCTGAAGGCAGCCCTGAACAAAGCCATAGTAACGTTTGTGAATGTGACCGCGTTCTAATTGATAAGCCAGCTGCTGGTGGGCAAACTGATTTTTGGCGATAATCACTACCCCGGAGGTATTGCGATCGATCCGGTGTATAGGGCGATAAAGTCTTTGTTCGCCTTTGCGCTGCCAATACCCAATAACCGCATTTCCCAAGGTATTGGCAGGATAACGGCGATTGGGATGGACGACTTGCCCGACAGGTTTATTGACGGCCAAGAGGTATTCATCCTCATAAAGAATAGCTAACGGCAGATTTTCACCTTGAATCGGAGAGTCTTCTTCAGAAAACAGTTGAATGGAGAGAAGTTCCCCCTCTTTTCCTCTGGCAGTCAGGTAGGTGAAGCGGCCGTCCACCCAGACTCTTTCTCCCAGTTTCAAATGCTGTAATACTTTGAGCGAAAAATGAAATTTATGTTTTAAAATGGAAAGATATTTTTGACCGGAATCCTCGGGCTTTAAACGATATTCCCATAATGTTTTGTCTGAGCTCATGATGACCTCCATATTTTCAAATTAAATGCAGGTATATATTAACTGCATCTCGGATATCTGCTAAGAAAAAGGAATAAGCTAAGGAATGAAGAATATACGAAATACGCGGCAAGCCTCTAAACATTTACCCGCTTCTATAGGTGAGAGTGGGTTCCTCGTTTGAGATTCAGCAGGATGAATATGTATTCAGCAAGAAAGTATAACAGCGTATTCTTTTAAGTGCCGTATGTTTAAAGGTTATAGGTTAAGGTTTAAGGATCAAACAAATACGATAGAGTCTAAGGAGGCCCTGAAGTGAAGGATCAACGTATTGAAAAGCTCGCCGATTCTTTAATTAATTATTCGATTGCTTTGAAACCAGGCGAGAAAATTCTCATTGAAGTCATTGGATCAGAAATTCCTCTTGCTCAAGCATTGGTACGTCACGCTTATCAAGCCGGAGGAATGCCTTTTGTGTCCGTTATTAATAATACCTTAATGCGGGAATTATTAAAAGAATTCACCCTAGAACAAGCTGAGGCTATGACTCGTTGGGATCTGGCCAGAATGAAAGAAATGCAGGCGTATATCGGAATCCGCGCGGGAGAAAATGCTTCTGAATGGTCAGATATTCCCAGCGGCTCTCTGAAACTATATTCATCGTTTTATCAAAAGAAGGTGCATAGTGAACAACGTGTTCCCCATACTCGCTGGTGTGTTTTAAGATATCCCACGGCTTCTATGGCTCAGCTGGCAGCGATGAGTGTGGAAGGCTTTGAAGACTTTTACTTCGATGTTTGTAATCTCGATTATGCTAAGATGTCACAGGCCATGGAACCCCTGAAAAATCTGATGGAGAAAACTGACCAGGTCCGAATTTTAGGACCGGGTACTGATTTGGTATTCTCAATCAAAGATATGCCGGCAATTAAATGTGATGGGCTGATGAACATTCCCGATGGAGAAATCTATACGGCACCTATTAAGGAGTCTGTCAATGGGCGGATCAGTTATAATACCCCTTCTTTATATCAAGGATTTACCTATGAAACTATTGTCTTAGAATTCAAAAAGGGTAAAATTATCAAAGCCACGGCTAATGATACCCAGCGGATTGAGGAAATTTTCAATACCGATGAAGGGGCACGCTATGTCGGAGAATTTGCCATTGGAATGAATCCATATATTATGAAACCCATGAAAGATACTCTCTTTGATGAGAAAATCGACGGCAGTTTTCATTTTACGCCAGGTTCCTGCTATGATGACTGCAATAATGGCAACAAATCGGCGATTCATTGGGACTTGGTATCTATTCAAAGACCGGATTACGGCGGCGGTGAGATCTATTTTGACGGGAAATTAATTCGTAAAAATGGTCGTTTTGTTTTAGCTGAACTAGAATGCCTAAACCCGGAGAACCTAAAATAATGTTACCATGGGTATAAATCTTAATCCGCATAAGGGATATTGAAAAGAAACGAGTGGATTCAACTGGAGGGGTTCTATGATTAATAAGTTGCTTTCAATTGTCTTTGGTGCGGTTTTGTGGGGACTGGGCTTAACCATTGATGTTGCGGTAGCCATCGGCAAGTATGGGTTGCCGGCTTTTTTGGCTGGAGTTCTCCTTGCTTTGGGTCTCCTGATTAGCAAGGCTTTTCTGGACAAAAAAGCGAGTTTGGATTTATGGGTTATTATTCTTCGGGGATTAGCGGTTGAAGCTCTTCTGTTTCCCGCTGCCAATCTTATCATGGTTTTTATGCTGACTAAAGGATTCCCTTTTGAGATAACTAGAGCAGTGTTAATTGAAAGCGGTTTAATTGCTGTCATTTTAGCCGGCGTATTTTTCTTTAATGCGCATCTATTAAATAAGAAAGTTCGCCGGCGCCAAATGGGTTCGGAGAAAGACTGAACAAGATCAACACTTAAAGATTTGCGAGAAATCTTCGCAAAAGATGTGAAACGATAACTATGGAGGAGTCGATTTTATAAGGATGACGAGTAAACGCTTACGTTTGATCTATAATCCTTACGCCGGAAGGTGTAAATTTACAAATCAACTGGATGCGGTGATTCGAATTTTTCAAGAGAGCGGGCATGAAGTGTGCGTTCACCGGGCATGTTCTACTCAAGACATTGAAGAGACTGCTGGGCGGAGCAGTGATGTTGACTGTTTGGTAATTGCCGGGGGAGACGGAAGTATTCATCAAGCGGTCAACGGTTTGGCGCAAATCTCTTCATCTCAACGTCCGTCCTTGGGGATTTTGCCGGTAGGGACTGCCAATGATTTGGCCTATGCTCTTCATTTGCCTAAAAGTATCCCTGAAGCCTGTAAGGTGATCGGACGAGGAAATGTTTTCAATATGGATATAGGAATGGTTAATAACCGATATTTTGTGAACGTTGCCTGTGCCGGACTATTAACAGATGTTTCTCTAAAGGTGGATCTGCGGGTTAAGAACTCTTTAGGGCAGTTAGCTTATTTCTTGAAGGGGATTGAGACACTTCCTTCATACAGACCATTCAAGGTAGAATTTGAGCATGAAGGGCAGCATTGCACGGAGGAAGTAATCCTCTTTATGGCAGTTAACGGTCTCTCAGTAGGAGGAATTCGAAGTCTTGTGCCAAGAGCTTCATTGTCAGACGGCAAATTAGATATCTTAATGGTTCCTCTAGTTGGCTGGCCGGAAACTCTCCGAATTTTACTGAGGGTATTACGCGGAGAGCAGGTAAGCAGCCCTAAAATGAAAGAATTTCAGGTCTCAGAACTGACAATTCATACGGATCGACCGCTTAACTCGGATTTGGATGGGGAATTAGGTCCGGGAAGTCCTTGGCACATTCATATAGGGCCGAAAATCTCTGTGTTTTGCTGAGTGACGTTATAGAAGTATGAAAGCTATTGTGTAAAACAGGGGGTTTTTATGCTTAGTACATCGTTTCAGCAGGAAGTATTAGAACGCCTTAGCCAGATATGCCCTGTATATCGGGTGGGGGGATCTGTGAGGGATGCACAATTGGGTATCTCCTCCAAAGATGTGGATGCTATCGCGGCTCTTTCCCAGGAACAAATTTGTGAAAACCTGCGGTGTTGGGGTTATACGCCTCACTTACTTGGAGCAAACGTTCAAACGGTGAGCTTGTTTCGAGAAACTGATCGCTTAGATTTGGTCTCTTTTTCAGGAGAATTGGAAAGGGATGCTTCGCGGCGTGACTTTACCATCAATGCCATTTATCAAGATGTAAAGACTGGGGAAATTGTAGATCCTTTTCAGGGACTAAGAGATTTGAAAGATCATCATTTAAGGGCTTGTGGCAAGGCTTCCGAACGCTTTCAGGAAGATCCGCTGAGGGTCTTGCGCCTGGTACGATTTGCGGTTTCTTACGGATTAAGTATTGAGGCCGAGACTTGGCAGTCCGCAATCGTTTCTATGCCTAAACTTTCTATGGTTTCCAGGGAACGAGTCACTGAAGAATTAGGGAAAATCTTGGTCTTAGATAACATGGCCCGGAGTTTTTCCCTTTTGGATGAGCTGGGATTTTTTCAAAGATTTATTCCGGAATTATCAAGACTTAAGGGTTTGGCAAACCATCGTTTTAATCCAGACGATGGGTGGAATCATACCAGGCGGGTTGTTCAGAATACCCCTAATAAGCTTATTTTGCGTTTGGCGGCCTTGTTTCATGAGCTGGGAATAGGGGAGATAAGCAGCGAAGAAAGTTTGGCGGGGAATGGTGAGGAAAGTGCTTGGCTAACGCGAGAAATATTCAGCCGTTTTCGTTGGAGTATGGTTCTTGCCGGAGGAATTAAGGGGGAGCAAGAGGTTGAATTCCTGGTAAAACATCATATGCTGGGGAATATTATCTTCGGGGAGGAATTGCAGGGCGCGAATGATTGGAGAGAAGTATCCTTAAAGGCACGTGGTTTTGCCTGGGATATGGGATGGAACGGTCAAGTTTTTGATTCGCTCCGCGTAGAGAGTTTGCTGGGCCTCTGGCAGGCGGATTTTCAAAGCGGAGATCATAGTGGGGATGATCTTATGCGCCTGGGGAACCTACAAGAAGAGATTAAAAATGCTTGCATATGGATAAGCGGGCGGCTAAAGACTCTGAATTGGCAAATGTTCTGGGACTTTGTGCAGGAAAAGGGTTTAGAGGGAAAGCCGCTTGGACGATTTAAAGAACAAGTTCGCAGAGTATTGATGCTGGAGCCAGAACAATCTTTGAATGACGTTAATTTTCTGGAAAGAGAGTACGATAAAGCAATTGGTCAGAAATTAGAGCGAACTGAGACAATATAAATTTGCTTTTTATAGTTAAAAAGTAATGATTAAATGAATGTAATTTAGACAAAAGCAATAAGTCATGGAGGTAAAAGGAAAAAATTCCTTGACCTAAATTTACTCTGTGTTTATAATTTTTATAAAAAGAGGTGCTTTTATGGAAAAACGTTGGCGCTGTGACGTCTGTGGTTATATACATACCGGCGAAAACCCGCCGGAAGTTTGTCCCATTTGTGGTGTGGATGCTAGCCATTTTCAATTAGTCACTGAAGAGTCAGGAACAAATGCGGCACAGGAGGTTAAACCTGCTTCCGTAAAGATTACAACAGCCCAGCCTGATCGTCCTCAGGCAATTCGTCAAGCTCTCTATAAAATTTCCTATGGACTCTATATTATCACGGCTCAAGCTGAGGGAAGAGACAATGGGCAATGTGCCAACACTTGTTTTCAAGTGACTTCGGACCCGGCGAGAATAGCCATTGGAATTAATAAAGGGAACTATACCCATGAACTAATCCAAAAAAGCAGCATATTCGGTGTATCGGTATTAAGTCAGACAGGTCACGACTATGCTCGGAAATTCGGATATCGTTCAGGTCGTGAGGTTGATAAGTTTGAGGGGGTAGCAGTTCATCGCGGGGAGTTAGGTGTTCTCTTGCTTGATGATGTATTGACTACCATGGAAGCTAAGGTAATTGGTCAACTTGATGCGGGAACTCATACTCTATTTCTTGCAGATGTGATTGCAGCCGAGCTCCTTCAGGAAGGCGAGCCTATGACCTATGCTTTTTTCAGATCCGGTAAATAAACTGTATTCCCTTAAATTTGCAGGTAAACTTCTTCGGCTTAAGCTGAACCTAGGACTTCGTTAACGAAAGTATCCTGTGGACAGTTTCGCCGAAAGCGCCTAGGCGATAACAGATGCTATCGCGCTGAAGGATGGATTCTACCTCCGCCGAAGAAATCAAAAGAGTAACCCTCCTTATGAAAGTCAGGGTCATAGATGTGGGAAAAAGAAAAGCGCTGAGGCTAATTCATATTGCATAGAATTAGCCTTAATTCTATTCACGGACCAATGTGACTTAGGCTATGGTGTATTTCTAGCGACGTTAGGAGGCAATAAATGAAGTCAGAGTTTAGAAGATCGGTATGCCCTTATGATTGTCCTGATACCTGTGGGCTTAAGGTCGAGCTGCAGGAAGGCAAAGTGGTAAGAGTAACCGGTGATCCCGAACACCCATTCACAAAAGGGACCTTATGCCCTAAAATGGCTCATTATGAAAGAACGGTTTATTCAGAGGAAAGATTGACTTCCCCTCTCCTGCGTTCCGGGAAGAAAGGCACAGGACAGTTTCAAGCAATTACCTGGGATGAGGCCATTGCCCATATTACGAACCGTTGGCAAGACTTGATTAGTCAATTTGGGGCTGAGACAATTTTACCATACTCCTATGCGGGAACTATGGGAGTGGTTCAGCGTAATTGCGGGGAAAGCTTTTTTAATCGCTTGGGCGCCTCGCGTTTAGCGCGGACGATTTGCTCTTCGGCCAAAGGTTATGGCTGGACCTCGG
>JGI2924J29684_1077295_pt1 | contig 15502 bp, 14 predicted proteins | sample BenlonsequencITS_FD_29684 | JGI IMG/M metagenome (IMG submission 29684)
GCGAGTTAGAAACTTATTACTCCAGTATTGGGTATTCAGGAGGACGAGAATGAAAGGTATAGTTCTTGCAGGAGGTTCCGGTACCAGGCTTTATCCTTTAACAATGGTAACTTCAAAACAGTTGCTGCCGATTTATGATAAGCCAATGATTTACTATCCATTAAGTGTTCTAATGGACGCAGGAATACGAGATATCCTCATAATAAGCACTCCCGAAGATGCTCCAAGATTTATGGCCCTTCTAGGTAAGGGCAGCCAGTTTGGGGTAAGACTGTCTTATGCAGTTCAACCAAGTCCGGACGGCTTGGCCCAAGCTTTTATCATCGGTGAGGAGTTTATAGGTGATGACAATGTAGCTATGGTATTAGGGGATAATATCTTTGCAGGTCATGGTCTTAAAGAACGTCTTAAAGCGGCTGTGACGCATGCTGATGACAAGATTGCTACAGTATTCGGATACTATGTAGACGACCCAGAACGTTTTGGTATCGTTGAGTTTGACAAGAATGGGAGAGCAATATCAATAGAAGAAAAGCCACCTATACCAAAATCAAACTACTGTGTGACGGGTCTCTATTTTTACGATAATCGTGTGATTGAATATGCTAAAAGCTTATTGCCTTCTGCTCGTGGAGAACTTGAAATAACTGATGTTAATCGAATTTATCTTCAAAAAGGCAAACTTAATGTTGAATTGCTCGGTCAAGGCTTTACTTGGCTAGATACAGGTACTCATGAGAGTCTTGTCGAAGCTACGAATTTTGTAAAGACTGTGGAGACACATCAGCATCGTAAAATTGCTTGTCTTGAAGAGATCGGATATCTAAATGGCTGGATTGACAGAGAACAGTTGTTAAAGTCAGTGCAAACTCTGAAAAAGAACGGATATGGTGCTTATTTGATGGATGTGCTAGATGGAAAGTATCTTGACAAGATAGAAGCAATATAAATAGGAGAAAACAACTGTGAGAATTATCGTAACCGGTGGAGCCGGATTTATCGGTTCTAATTTTGTGTATTATGAATTAGAAGAACATCCAGAAGATAAAATCATCTGTGTTGATAATTTAACGTATGCGGGAAATGTTTTGACACTGGAAAAGGCAATGAAGAATCCCAATTTCAAGTTTGTAAAGGCTGATATTGCTGATAGGGAAGCTATTTATACAATCTTTGAAGAAGAACGTCCGGACATTGTGGTCAATTTTGCAGCCGAGAGTCATGTAGATAGAAGTATAGAAAACCCAGAAATTTTCCTCGAGACTAACGTTATCGGTACCGGAGTTCTAATGGATGCATGCAGAAAATATGGCATTAATCGTTTCCATCAAGTTTCTACAGACGAAGTATATGGTGATCTACCCATAGACCGTCCGGATCTGTTTTTTACTGAGGACACCCCAATTCACACAAGCAGTCCATATAGCTCTAGTAAAGCTGCCGCTGATTTATTGGTTCTTGCCTACTATAGAACATATAAACTGCCTGTTACGATCACACGATGTTCAAACAATTATGGGCCATACCATTTTCCAGAGAAGTTAATTCCTCTTATGATTAGCCGAGCTTTAGCTGATCAGCCATTGCCGGTCTATGGAAAAGGTGAGAATGTCAGAGACTGGCTTTATGTAAAGGATCATTGTAAGGCGGTAGATCTGGTAATGAGAAAAGGTCGTTTGGGCGAAGTCTATAATATAGGCGGTCATAACGAAAGAACTAATCTTGAGGTAGTAAGGACGATTCTGAGTGAGTTAGGTAAGCCTGAAAGTCTTATAACATTTGTTACTGACCGCCCAGGTCATGACAAGCGATACGCCATCGATCCGACCAAAATCTATAAAGAACTTGGTTGGATTCCTGAAACAAAGTTTGAGGATGGTATCGGTAAGACTATTCAGTGGTATTTAGCTAATAAGAAGTGGTGGGAAGATATTCTCTCCGGAGAGTACACTAAGTATTTTGACAAAATGTATGGTGGAAGACTTAGCTAATCCCTATTTGTACAGATTTGTAAGTTTAAATTAAGCCCTGTATAAGAGGAGAATTTGTATGAAAGTACTTGTAACAGGAGCCAAAGGACAGCTTGGCATTGATGTTGTTAGGGAACTTGAAAGACGGGGACACATAGCTCTTGGTGTTGATATTGATGAACTGGATATCACAGATTCAGCAGCCGTTAAAAAAGTAATCACGGAGGCTGATCCGGAGGGCGTAATTCATTGTGCTGCCTGGACCGAGGTGGATGCGGCTGAGGACAATGCGGAGAAGTGCCGACTGGTCAATGCAACGGGTACTAAAAATATCGTTAGGGTTTGCAAAGAGCTTGATATTAAAAAGATTTATATTTCTACAGATTATGTCTTTGACGGTCAGGGTACTGAACCCTGGCGGCCGGACTGCAAGGATTATAAACCGCTGAATGTTTACGGACAGACTAAATTGGAAGGCGAGTTGGATGTATCTTCCAACATTAATAAATACTTCATCGTCCGAGTCGCCTGGGTTTTTGGCGTCCATGGCAAGAATTTCATCAAAACCATGTTGAAAGCCGGTAAGACACATGAGACAGTTCGCGTGGTCAACGACCAGATCGGTACACCGACATACACATTGGATTTGGCGTGCCTACTGGTAGATATGATTGAAACGGAAAAATATGGTTACTATCATGCGACAAACGAAGGCGGCTACATCTCTTGGTATGACTTTACCTGCGAGATTTACAAACAGGCAGGATACGAGACAAACATCATACCTGTGACTACGGAAGAATATGGTCTTTCCAAAGCGGCACGTCCGTTTAACAGCAGACTGGACAAGAACAAGCTGGTCGAAAACGGCTTTAAACTGCTTCCGACATGGCAGGATGCTTTGAGTAGATATTTGAAAGAGATTGAGTATTAAACAACAAGAATGCAGATGGAGAAAAGATTTATGGGTCAGATTAAGGTAACAAAAGCTCCAATCGAAGGATTGTATATTATAGAACCAGCAGTTTACGGTGACAGCCGCGGCTATTTTATGGAGACCTATAACCGGAACGATATGCATGAAGTCGGGCTAGATATGGTGTTCGTGCAGGATAATCAGAGCATGTCTGCAAAAGGTGTGCTGCGAGGGCTGCACTTTCAAAAACAATTTCCACAAGGTAAGCTGGTTCGGGCTATTAAAGGTAGTGTTTTTGATGTTGCTGTTGACCTTCGTTCCGGCAGTTCAACATACGGCGAATGGTTTGGAGTTGAATTGACGGAGGAGAATAAAAAGCAGTTTTATATTTCCGAAGGATTTGCGCATGGATTTCTTGTTTTAAGTGAAGCTGCGGAGTTCTGTTACAAGGTTACAGATTTCTATCATCCCGGTGACGAGGGAGGACTTGCTTGGAATGATCCGGAAATCGGGATTATCTGGCCGCAGGTTGTGGGTAAATATTCAGGGACGGCCAGTATTGAAGGTTATCGCTTAGAAGATGGCACCAAGCTGAATCTCAGCGATAAAGACCAAAAGTTGCTGGGATTGAAAAGTACATTCAGATTTTTTCGGTCTAGGAGTGAACAATGAACTATATCATATTTGGAGGAACCGGCTTCATCGGAACCCATCTGATTAATCTGCTCAAAGCAGAAGCAGTGAACCCCAGCGATAAAATCTATGCCCTTGATATTGTCATGCCAGGAGAAGAAGGTGTTGTCCCCGGTATTGTAGAGAGGATCGAGGGAGTTGAGTATATACGCTGTGACGTTCGGAAACCCATAGATTTCGATATCGCGGCAACGACAGATGACATAATTTTCAACTTTGCCGCAGTACATCGCACTCCTGGTCATCTGGATTACCAGTATTTTGAAACTAACCTTTATGGTGCGGAAAATGTGACGGCTTTTGCTGTGGAGCACGACATCAAAAAAATCCTGTTTACCAGTTCTATTGCGCCCTATGGGGCAGCCGAGGAACTCAAAGAAGAAACAACACTCCCCACTCCGAATACTGCCTATGGCACCAGCAAACTTGTTGCGGAACAGATTCACGAGAAATGGCAGGCAGGAGACCCGAAGCGCGAACTCACCATCGTTCGTCCCGGCGTGGTTTACGGTAAAGGAGAGCATGGCAACTTTACCCGTCTGTATTGGGGACAGAGGAAGCACTATTTCTTCTATCCCGGTCGTAAGGATACGGTGAAATCCTGTATTTATGTGAAAGAACTTGCCCGCTTCATGAAATATCGAATGATTGACAACGATTTTCCGGGAGTGGACGTTTTCAACTGCACCTTTGAGCCAGCCTACACTATTGGGCAGATTTGCAGGGAGATGCAAAAAGCCACAGACATGAAACGTTTTGTTCCATTGATTCCTGGATGGATACTGATGACTGCCGCCGTGTGTATGGTTCCCTTTGGGGGAATGAAGTTGGGGCTTCATCCTGCACGTGTAAAGAAACTGATGGTTTCCACCAATATTTGCGGTAAAAAGTTAGCCGCCAGCGGATATGAGTTCTATTATTCTTTTGAGGAAACGCTGAGGGACTGGTATGAGGATTGCGGTCGTAAAGGGCTTCAATAAAATGATAAGGAGAAAGAAAGATGATTATCACAAGAACACCTTTCCGTATGTCATTTTTTGGTGGTGGAACAGATATGGAAAAGTTCTTCAAGGAGCATGGTGGAGCAGTGTTGTCCACTACATTTGACAAATACTGCTATGTGAACGTCCGTCATCTGCCTCAATTCTTTGATTATAGTACTGAGTTAGCATATTCCAAGATGGAGCGAATTTCTGATGTTGAAGATATCCAGCATCCGGCTATTCGTAATGCTATGAGGATGCTGGATATCTATGAGATTCGTCTTACCTATGAAGCTGATCTTCCCGCTCGTTCCGGATTAGGAACGAGCAGTTCATTTGCAGTAGGGATGCTGAATGCGTTCTATGCTCTTAAAGGTAGGTATGCGGACAAAAAGAGGCTGGCAGATGAAGCAATTTATCTTGAGCGTGTTCTTTGTAATGAGGCTGGTGGTTGGCAGGATCAGATTGCGGCTTCGTTTGGAGGTTTCAATCGTATTAATTTTAATGCGGATGGGTATGAGGTACTGCCGGTCATTATTTCTCCGGAGAGAAAATACCAGCTCAATAGTAATCTAATGATGTTTTTTACTGGATTCACCAGATTCTCTGCTGAGATTCAGGCAGCCAATGCTGTTACAGCGAAAGATAAGCTCGTACAGCTAAAAGAGATGTATGCGTTGGTTGATGAAGCAGAGAAAGTGTTGAAAGATAAGAATGCAGATTTAGACGACTTCGGTCGCCTGCTCGATCACACTTGGAGATTAAAGCGTCAGACCGGTGCTAAGGTATCCACTGACGGCATTGATGGCCTTTATGCCAAAGGGATTGCGGCTGGTGCATTGGGCGGCAAATTGCTTGGTGCCGGTGGTGGTGGTTTCCTTGTGTTTTATGTGCAACATGATTATCAAGCTGCAGTAAAGGAAGCAATGTGTGATCAGTTGTACGTTCCTTTTGAGTTTGAAAACAGCGGGACGAGAGTAATTCATTACACATCTGAAAACTATGAACCGCGAGTGAAAGTCGGATAAAAGGTGAGGACTCTTATGAAAGTAGTTATCATGGCGGGCGGCAAAGGAACACGAATTGCGTCGGTCAATTCTGAAGTGCCGAAACCAATGATCCCGATAATGAATAAGCCGATATTAGAATATCAAATTGAAAGTCTAAAAGTACAGGGATACGCAGATCTTATCCTGGTAGTAGGACACTTAGGCGATGTCATAACTGATTACTTTGGAAATGGCTCTAAATTTGGTGTGTCCATCAAATACGTCATTGAAGACATACCCCTAGGAACTGCTGGTGCACTGTACCTGATAAAAGACGAACTGAAGGAAGACTTTCTCCTTCTTAATGGAGACATCATCTTTGATATTAACATCGATCGCTTCTACCGATACCACAAGGAACGTGGAGGGGTAGTCACTCTATTTACTCACCCCAACGATCACCCGTATGATAGCGGTATCATCGTTGCGGATGATACCAGCTGTGTTCAGAACTGGTTACACAAGGAAGATGAACGGTTGTGGTATCGCAACCGAGTCAATGCCGGAATTCACTTGTTGTCGGCACGTATTTTTGAGGATTTTGCAGGCATTGGATTGTTTAGGGAACTTAAAAAAACAGATCTCGACCGCGATGTGTTGGAGCCGCTTATTCCTACAGGTCAACTTTATATATATGACAGCCCCGAATATGTAAAGGACATGGGAACGCCAGATCGCTTCCGTAAAGTTACAGAAGACATTAAATCTGGAAAAGTTCATGCAAAAAACCTGAGCCATAAACAAAAGGCTGTATTTTTAGATCGTGATGGCACCATCAATAAGTATATGGGTTTTCTGAGAAATATTGATGACTTTGAATTGCTATCAGGTGTAGCTGAGGCTATAAAGAAGATTAACGCATCCGGATACCTTGTAATAGTTGTTACCAATCAGCCGGTTATTGCACGAGGCGAAGTCACATATGAGCAACTCAGAGAAATCCATAATAAAATGGAGACACTGCTTGGACAGGAAGGAGCCTACATAGACGCAATTTACTTCTGCCCTCATCATCCACACAAGGGGTATGAGGGAGAGATTCCAGAATTAAAGTTCGACTGTGATTGTCGCAAACCAAAGCCGGGGATGCTTTTGAAAGCGGCAGAAGGCTTTAATATTGATTTGAGCCAGTCTTGGTTGATTGGCGATGGAGAGAGCGACATGAAGGCTGGAAACGCCGGCGGCTGTCACACAGCGTTGGTGGGTGGTCGGGTTGAAATAGATGATATAGAGAAGTATGACGGCTTGATGGATTTTTCTGAAGAAAAATTCGGAGGACAATAAGAGCATGAGAGGATTAAAAGAGAAGCTCAAAAAGCACATTGATTTACTCATTTCGCGGTATCCAGTACTTGAAGGTATCAGTCAAGATATTATAGATGCGTATCTTGTAATGGAAGAATGTTATGAGAGTGGCGGCAAAATGTTGATTGCCGGAAACGGAGGCTCTGCTGCAGACTCCGAACATATTGTTGGAGAACTTATGAAACGATTTAAAATCCCCCGTCCCGTCAGTGCAGAATTTGCGGAAAAGCTGAAGAAAATTGACACTGAAAGAGGTATAGCGTTGGCAAGCAACCTCGAATGTTCCCTAATGGCGATTCCTCTTGTTGGCCATGAGGCATTGACTACGGCATACATCAATGATGTAGATGGGCTTAGTGTATTTGCACAGCAGCTATTCGGATATGGTAGACCGGGTGACGTTTTCTTGGGAATTTCAACTTCAGGAAATAGTAAAAATGTTATGAATGCCACTGTAGTTGCCAGAGCTTCCGGTATCAAGGTGATTGGATTAACTGGAGCTAAAGGCGGAGAACTTGCATCAGTAGCTGACGTGGCTGTAAAGGTGCCGGAAACGGAAACCTATATGATTCAGGAAATGCACCTGCCGATTTATCATTGCTGGTGTCTCATGCTGGAAGACAAGTTTTTTGGGTGAGCGAGTAAATGTAGCACATTTGGCAATATACCAGAAAGCAAGAAGCAAGAGCGAAGTTTTGGAACAAAGAAAAATATTGCTGAATAAGGCTAAAGAAAGAACAATGATATATGAACATATTGGTGACATGATATCGTTGGCGATGTTCAAAGTTGAAACGTAAACTGGATGGAGTTAGAAGATTCCCATGAAGTAGCTGTTTTAACATGCTGGTTTGTTGGAGAAAGGTATTATAAACGGGGGTAAGCACATGGAAAGAAACGGGATCTGCTTGATTACATTTTCAAACAATGCTGATCATCAGAACACCTTATACAGTATGTTTCAAGCACTTTATCCTGAACATGAAGTATATACGATTGGCATCAACAATCCTAAATCTGCGATTGCGCCGCATACGGATAATAACTTCTATTTTGAGTGCCCTTTGCGCCCAGGATTTGCCAAAGGCTCTTTTCGGTTTGATATTATTATGAAGATGGTGCGCTTGATTTGGGAGAAGCAGATTCGATATATATATTTTGAAAATATGCATATGTGGAACGCATTTCTGATGATAGCCTGCAGGAAAGTTGTAAAAATTCAGGCTGTACATGATGTGATTCCTCATGATGGAAATAAAGCAATGGCTGTTTGTAATTACGTTACCAGTAAATTGGCTGACCGTGTCATCTTGCGGAATTACAAGTATAAGGAATTACTTTCCCAAAAATATCATATCAAACAAGAGCATATAACCTGCTTTGAGCTGTGGCGCTCATTTCGAAAAGAAGAGCCAATTACATATAGCAAAACATTCCTGTGCTTCGGCCGCATTCGCCGATACAAAGGGTTTGATCTTCTGGATCAAATTGTGCAGAAGACGCCGGATATTAATTATCACATCGTAGGCGAACCGGATGAAGAGAGCCAAGAAATTGTTGAGAAGCTCAAGCAGCATCCCAATGTGGAAATAGTGGATCGTGAAGTATCTGATATTGAGATGGAGGCGTGTTTTCAAAATGCAGATTGGATCGTATTACCATATTTCAGTGCAACGCAGTCTGGAGTAATTACGGATGCCTGTCGCTTTTCACGGCCGGTCATTGCCTTTGACGTCGGAGCGATCAGTGAACAGGTGGCTGACGGTGAAACGGGCTTTCTTGTTCCTGCGGGGAACATTGAACGATTTGCTGAGACAGTGAGGGAAGCGAATGGATTTTCACGGGAGGAAACGGCTAGATTTGCCCATAATGCGTATGAGTTCGGATACAAAAAGTACGCTGCGGAGGCTGTAGCGGATAAATTTGTTGGGGTTGTTAAGAATTGCCATGAGAAACTGAAAGGGTAGAGAAGATGGATAAGACAAAAATCTTGGCGCTGTATCTGCCGCAATATTATGAGACAAACTACAATAGCGATTGGTGGGTACAAGGATACACAGAATGGACAGCTTGTAAACAGGCAATCCCTTTATTCAAAGGGCATTATCAGCCTAAAGTCCCCCTAAATAATCATTATTATGACCTAAGTAGAAAAGAAGAAATCCAATCACAGATTGAAATGGCAAAAAAGTACGGCATCGATGGATTTGTGATTTATCAATATTACTCTTGCAATGAAAGCGAATATGGGGACAAAAATGGAATTCATGGTAGCATGCTTTTGAATAAACCTACTGAAATTGTTCGTGAAAGTCCTAAACTTAATATTCCATTCTGCATGTACTGGGCCAATCACGATTGGAGAAAAATGTGGTTTGGGCAGAACCCCAAAATGCTATGGCCACAATACTATGGAGACGAAGCGGATTGGAAGGAGTTCTTTCTGTACAATCTTGCCTATTTCAAAGATAATCGATATATAAAAGTCAATAATAAACCAGTATATTTTATTTTTGCGGCTTGGCATTTCAAGGAAATTGAGAAATTTATGGATTGTTGGAATCAATGGGCGAAGGAAAATGGTTTTGATGGGATATTTTTTGTAAAAACTGAAGATGCGCATACGTCAGACCAACTTGGCCAGTTTGACGCCGTGTACCGCAGGGAACCCTTTTATACTTTTGCAAAGGGCTTTTCCAAATTTGATTTTGTCTTGCGGCTGCTTCGCACGCGAACAAGTAAGCTATTAAACAGAGTCTTGAACAAAGTAGGGAAAGGCCTCATCGGTTATACCTGTGACTATGACAAAGCGTGGCAGAGCATTATTACTCGTGAAGATATAGGGCCGCTTGTCATACCGGGAGCATTTGCAGATTGGGATAACACAGCGCGTAAGCGATATAATGCTCAAATAATAAAGGGTGCTGATCCAATAAAATTTAGAAAATATTTAAAACTATTGATGGACAAGTGCTGTGAAAAGCAGGTTCCATTTATCGTCATAAACGCATGGAATGAATGGGCTGAGGGCGCTTACTTAGAGCCAGATGAGAAAAATGCTTATGCATATCTAGAAGCGATTGAAAATGTACAAGCTTGTCGGAGAATGATGGGGTAAGGATAACTAAGTTTTAATCATAAAGCAATGGAATGGAGAAATAAGATGATACTGCTCTATATGTGGATTTTTGGCTATATTTTTTATAAGAAATTGCATGCCTTGAGCAGGTATAAGCGTCAGATTCTAATTTCTTTTTTTATTATCTACATAGTTGCAATGGTTGCATATGAACTGTATGTCGAAAATTCGGTGGGTTGGGAGTATGGTATACCATATGATAATGATACAGGTTGGATTTTTAGAGCAGCTGATGCAATGCATTCAGGGATATCGTGGGATAGATTATATCTACTAGTTACAAGTAGCTTAGACTACGATTTAAGCAATAGGGCATTATCAATAAGTAATCTAGGGCAATACTTATATGCTGCTTGGGTGAGTTCTGCAATATATTATCCGACAATATTTGATATACATGTGAACTTATATCTGTTTTATGTGGTCCAATGCATGATGGTATTCATTGCAGGAATTGATTTGTCGAATACAGTGCTTGCAATACAGAATCGTATTGAGAAGCCAAAAAAAATTCCGTATATATCGGTTTGCTTTGCTTTCCTGTTTTGCCCAATTATACAGTTTAGTGCCTACAAATTATTGAGAGAATCAATTTATTTGCTGCTCATGGTTGAGTTGTTAGCTATTGCTATTCAAGAAAATACAGGAAAAAAATATTTGAAGTGTGGAGTTTTGTCTACTCTTTGTTTACTGATACGTCCACTTACTATTGTATATATTGTACCGCTTTTAGCATATTACATATTCCACAAGAGAATTGGCAGCATAGTAAACATGGCTCTATGCGGGATTTTGCTTGCTGGTTCTTCAATAGTGCATTACATCGGAAATTTGTTAGGATGGGCATATAATATTGGTGCGGTAAACCTGTCTGAAATGGTGCATTTACTTCTGTTCCCAAATGTGATGAATCAATTTGAGAACTTGGTTCATCTGGCTAGAGACCCATCATGGGTGACGATTGAATATTTTCTTCAGTCTGTTTGGAATATACCATATGTAGTTCTTGCTTTCTTGGGATTTATACTAATGAGGAAAAGAACTAGTGACTGGAGTTTTTGGAGCATACTATTTCTTAACTGCCTAATGTTTTATTCGATTCCGTACAGTATAGAATATTTAACCCCACGTTATAAACTTATATTTATAGTGCCACTGTTCTATTTTATAGCTGTTGGTTTAAGTCTTATAAGTAAGCGTGTACGTGTAAGCATATGAAGTATATGATTGTGGTATATTGAGCTCAGCTGGGTGTTTACAAATCCTTTGTTTTTTGTACTTGTTCGATTTCAGGCTTTGCAGATAGCGTGAGTTTCAAACAAAGCAATAATTAGAACAATTAGCTTAGGCAAGCATATGCTAATCTTGCTGATCCATTTGCTATGTTAAAACTTTAGTCTTCTATCAAGATTTTGGATCTGAACTCCCTATCGTTATGGGTCACTACAGGCTGATTTTGAATCACTTTAGCTTTTTCAATGGCCTTTAATACATGCTCTGTGGATAAACTATCCGATACCTGCAGCATATGATATTCATAGAGGACAGATCCATCACACGCGTCAGATAAACAAATCCAGATAGGGTGTAAACATACGTATATACGTAACCCAAACAGTGTTGGCTGCCTTCGGATTAAAGTCTCTATTAAGAACGTTTTTAAGCTTATTATCGAAATCAGAATCGATGAAAGCCCGACCCCTGTGATTAATAGTGCCATTATTTGTAATAGCACTTGTCATCCATTTACTTAAGGCTGACTTGCTAACTTTAAGGTCTATGGCTGGCTATTTGTACTAGGCTTTTGCCAGATGAATGATAATAGTCTACAGCATCTTGCTTGAATTCATCACTTATATTATTGTTTGTGTTTTCCCATTAAACATTCATCCAGGTTTTTTTATAATAAACTTGGGAAAATCTCTATCTATTCTAACAGTAGTTTAAACTATATAGCTGTTGTATAAAGTACGCTCCCTGATTATTATGTTGCCGCATACACCGTACTTGAAAAGGAGGGTTTTTGGTGGATAGCTTATTGTATTCTAGAAATTGGGATACCGCTGGTAGCAAATATGCTGTTCAATAAGGGAAGGGCTGCATGGAGAGAAAGGAATTGAGAAGATAATCAAAAAACGAATGATGGGTTGGATGTACTGCTTATTCTAGCTATCTTATGGTCGTATCGGTATATGCTTTTCAAGACAAATACTGTGGATTCTGTTGAACCATCATCGTTGCATATTTGCTTCTATGCTTGATCCGTAGACTTACATAGCTTACACGTTCATCAACCAGCTAAGAATTCTTGTGTTTGGACTTATTAAGAAGAATAAACTGTAGATAGAGTATGTGCTTTATTGGAAGAGATGCTGCATCGATTACCATAGGAGTGCAGTAAGGGAGCGGAATAATGAGGTTTCTATCGATTTCGCCGGTCATTCCATACGAAAGGATTGGCCATGCGGGTGGTAAAACTTATAATTATTATATTAAAAGATTGGCAGCTGAGCCGGGGATCGAGGTGTCAATTCTCGGATTCAGCCGGAAAAGTGATTTGCATCTATATGATTTGGAAGAATATCAGATTCCACATACCATCCTGCTAAGCAGTGGTTCAATGGATATAAATGTAACAAGAGTACTTGTGGATGCCATGGGGAAAATATCCACATATGGCGCTTTGTTCTCAACATACAAAAAGACCGAGATTATGAAACATCTAGCAAAATTATCTGCCAGTAATGCTTCACCGGATGTAATTGAACTGGAGTGGACAGATTTCGCCTTGCTTGCGACGGTAATCTATAGAACCTATCCGAAGGTTAAGCTGATTGCTTCCGAACATGATGTCAGCTTTTTGGGTGCAGAGCGAAAGTACTTACAGGCATCAGGATATAAGCAAAAAAGATTGAAATCTCATTATATGAAATTAAAAAAGGCGGAATTATCTGCGCTCAATTGCTGTTCTGTCGTAATGCCACACAGTTATAAAGATAAGGCTCTTCTGGTTCAACACGGTATTGATAGTGATAGAATCCATGTTTTGACACCATACTTCCACGACATGCGTTATATTGTGCGTACTGAAATCAATCACGATATCCTGTTTTGGGGTGCCATGTACCGACCGGAAAACTATGAGGCCGCAATATGGTTTGTTGAAAATGTCATGCCGTTGTTGGTTGATAAGGATGTACGCTTCATTGTTGCAGGAAACCGGCCGCCGGCAAAACTTATTCACAGCCAAAGCGAAAAAGTAATTGTAACCGGCTTTGTTGAGGACGAAACGCCTTATTTCGCCCACAGTATGTGTTTTGTTTCTCCGTTGCTGACTGGGGCAGGAATAAAGGTAAAAGTGATTGAGGCGCTTTCTGCGGGTATACCGATTTTGACCAACGACATCGGGATTGAGGGAATACCTGCAGAAAATGGCGTCAGCTATTTCCGTTGCATTGATCCAGTAGACTATGCTACGATCATTTGTAAATTGCTTAGTGGTGAAATTGACCTTAAAAAACTCTTGGAAAATCAGCACGAAGTCATTGAGCGGAATTTCAATCTGGAACAATCAGTAAAAGATTACGTTGATATGGTGAAGAGAACCGGCAATGGGTTTTGACGGTTTAGGAGGTAAGAAATGAGAAAAAATGTGTTGATCTCAACGACACGTCAATGGAATCCTGGGGATGAATTCATTATGCAGGGTACATTGAATATACTTACGGAAGCCTTTGGAGACAGATATAATCCCATTATTTTTAATCGAAATCCAGACATTCGCGGAGGAAGCAAATGGCGAAATCCATCCAGAAAAATGAGGTTGACACATTGGTGGGACAAGAAAAACTTTAGGGGAAAAGGCATTCTTCAAGAAGCATTAAGGATTGGCCACTTTGACAATTCTTATAAGGATGACATGAATCCAGAAAACATCGATTTAGCTTTGTTTGCGGGTTCTCCAGAATGGTTCGGGAGTAGATTGATTCCTATGTACGAAGCAATAGAAGCTGCAAGTATTCCAACAATTTTTTTAGGACTGGGCGCAGGCAACCGATCGGCGTTTTCCTCCGCTATTCCTGCGGTTGACCGTGTCTTGCAAAAAGCAAAAATAATAACGACTCGTGAAAGAGATACGGAAAAACTTTTGGAGAAGTATGGTGCGAAATATGTTCCTTGTCCAGCATTATTGGCCGCAAACAGTAATCATGTCGTAACGCATGTTAATCGAATAGGATTGATCTACGCCACAAGCTACACGATTTCTGGGAATAACGTTTCAAATGTGATGCATAACTACTTGATGAAACTCTTCCCGGAAATTATCAAAAGATATGATGTTGGTATTGTCTGTCATTATATCGACGAATTGGATCAGGCTATGAGGGAATTTCCTGGAGTTGATATTTACTATTCATATGATTCGAAAGATTATGCTAATATTTTCAAATCCTTTGATTTGGTGATTGGTGGCCGTGTGCATGGCATAGGTATGGGTGCTTCTTTAGGCATACCAGGAATCATGATTCGGCACGACAGTAGATCTAAGACGACGGATGGTTTTTTAGCTTCTTCAATAGACATTGGCACACCAATATCGGAAGTCATTCGTTTGATAGAAGAAATGAAAGCGGGGAAGAAGGTGGAGACACTTTCCTTACAGTTGGTAGAACACAAAAAGAATGTAATGAATCGGTACGTCGCCTTGCTACAAGAAAAATTAGGCGGGTGGAACTAACTCTTGTGATTTGAGGCACGGTTTAAGGACTGATTATCTACGCGACGGCGCTTTTATATCAATATTACGGGAGTTCACACAATTCGCAGATGTTCGTATGATGACTTATGGATGTGTAAGGAGTTCTTTAACGTGGTGAGGATCCAATAAAGACAATAAGCAGAGCTCCGATTTTGTTTGGTTGCACCTCGTGGAAGAAACTTATTACGGTTATTATTAACTCGTTTTGGCTTTACCTCTCAGTTTTGCAGACACTGTGTTTCTTCAGCTTGCCTTTAGCTAGCTCTTCACCTTGATTATTTCTATTGGCCCACACAGATCATTTTCGGTTCGGTAGCAAAAACGCAGTCGATTTGTTTAATCCGTAACACCAAGCAAATAGACCTTGAAACGATATAAGAATTTTTGGCCAATTTAATTAGAACAGCTTCAATGAGATAAACTTCTTATGATTTGCCAAACTAAGTTGGGGCAGAAGGAGATTTATAGCGCAGGTGAGTAACACTAAGTTAAAAGAATGCTTGATGTACATAAACGTGCACTAAAAATGGTAATGGAAGAATATTAACAAAAATAACAAAAGGGATATTTAATGAATAGGGAAAAAACGCTAATTAAAAAAACTGTTGTATTTGCAATTGGCAATTTTGGCTCGAAAGTCCTTGCCTATGTGATGGTGTTGGTTTACTCTAATTTTATCCGGCCGGAT
>JGI2924J29684_1077294_pt1 | contig 15499 bp, 14 predicted proteins | sample BenlonsequencITS_FD_29684 | JGI IMG/M metagenome (IMG submission 29684)
GATCTTAAGATCAGTTGCGTTTAAAGAAGAAGATATCGTCATGCTTTTACTCCTTTTACAATTTCATGCTTTACCCCGTCGTATCCGTTTGACGGCTGTAAGAGATATGCCTTTAGTTCGGCAATCGACAATATTCCGAGGCCATGCTTTTCGGCGAAGGACCGAAGCTCGGCTCCTGAAGCCATATCGTCCGTGCGGTCGCTACAGACCTCACAGATTGCCGCTGCCTCGACGGCCCCGCAAAGCCGGGCCAAAGCCACCGCTGCCTCGGTATGTCCCTCCCGTTCAAACAGGCCCGCTTCCTTCGCTAGGATCGGAAAGATATGTCCGGGTCGTCCAAAATCGGAAGGACGACTCTCTTCCGATGCCAAAAGTTTAATTGTTTCGGTTCTGTCGGAGACAGAAATTCCGGTCCCACCGTTTGCCGCATCGACAGACAGGGTAAAAGCCGTCCCGTGAAGGCTGGTGTTCGCCTCGGTCATGGGCTTGAGCTCCAGGCGCCGAGCAATGCCCTGGCTGATTGCCATACATATCAAGCCCCTGGCATGACGTGTCATAAAATCGACATGCCTGGTCTCGATCCTATCGGCAAGGACAACGATGTCCCCCTCGTTTTCACGTCTATGGTCATCCGTAACTATGATCATTTCCCCGGCTGCCAGCCTTCTGACAGCATCATTTACATTAATTATATTCATCTAATACCCCCATGCTTCCAATCTGTCTTTACTCAAAACCGGAGCAGTTTCCAATCCGCGAAGAAGGAGATCACCCTCAATATTGAGAAGGTCCCCGGCTTTTCTGTACTTCAGTGTCGTCGACTCCCAGGTTTCTGGAATGATATTTACTTCAAACCTGTCGGCACGGCATAGCGAAACGGTCAAACTGATTCCGTCGATCCCAACCGACCCCTCACCGATGATTCCGGTCCCAGGACCTGTGGGAGCCTCAACACATAAAATTCTGGTTCTTCCTTTGCTGCGCAGGGAAAGGAGCCTTCCCCTATTCTGAACATGGCCTTGAAGGATGTGTCCCCCAAGGGGATCCCCCGCCCTTAGTGCAGGCTCGAGGTTGACATTCTGGTTCGGCTTCAACATTCCTATCGTAGATTTCTGCATCGTTGACACCACGGCCTCGGCTTCGAAACCTGAACCGGAAAGGGCATAGACCGTCTGGCACACACCATTCACCGCAATAGAAGCGCCTGGTTCGAGCAGCGTGACGATGCCGGGGCAATCCACCCGGTACCTCAGACCCGAACCGCCCGCGCCGATCCTCACACACCATGTGACGGTACCGATTTCCCGAATCAATCCCGTAAACACACGTGGGCCTCCCTCCTTTCGATTCCATATGCAGGTACCGTCCCGTAAATACAGGTTCGGAAGGGCAGAGCTTTCCCTGTCGGTTCAAAAGCTCCCGGCATGAACTGTTTGTGAAATACGTTGCCTTCAGGCATAAAAAAACTCCTTCGGACAAGGAGTTTCGGGTACGAACAAACAAGCCGTCTGTTCTAAAAAAGGATCTGGTATCAGTGAGCGGGAAAGGAACTTCCCAACTCAGATTTTCTCCCATCCGGACTATAACCGTTGGCACCGGAATCTAACCGGTTCAGTTCCTCAAACGAGGAAGTCGCGGGCTTTACCGCCAGTAAGGAATTGCCGTAGTACGGCTCACCTTGCCCCGAAAATCAAGTTGTCCAATAATTAATATAGATATGTTGTATACCCGTGCAGGAGATCTGTCAACGGCCTGTTATCTTTTTCTACTGTTCGGAATCCTGGTGATTGAAGAAGCTCAATTTCTTTTCCTGCAGTCAACTACAAGCCAAACTATGAGGAAAAGCATGCACCAGCCTAAAACCAAGTGTTTTACCAGCAAAACGGCATAAAAACCACCAGGATTCCGAACACTACGTTTATCTTACATCAAATGTTACTCTCCATGACCCGCAAGCTCGGCAATCTCGGAAATCCTTCTGTCCAGCTCGGGACCGAGGCCGTGAATATCTGCGTCAAGAAAGCCTCGAACGATCATCGAAATGGCTTCCCGTTCTTCCAGCCCGTGGGCCATCAAGTATTGTACCTGCTGGGGGGCGATCTTTCCTATGCTCGCCTCATGGCTCATATGCGCCTCTTCATGATGAGAGCGCAAACCGGGAATGGATTCGATATAACCATCTGATCCAGGGGTAATCAGCATCCCAGCACAATCCACATGGGCATGACATTCGGCATTCCCTATGAGTAAGCCCTTTTGGATGATCTTTCCCCCCGTACAGACTGCACGATGGGCGATCTCTGCGCTAGTGCCCTCCGCATTGAGATAGACATCTCCCCCTAAGGTAATCATGGAAGCCTCGGAGCCAAGAACGATGCTGAAATATTTCGCTGATGCCCCCGCTCCTTTCAAATATGTCACGGGATTGGATTCCATGATCCCCGCAGGGCGAAGTGATATATAGTTGCTCACATAACTTCCGCCGGTGTCCACAATGGTCGCGGAATGAGGCATCACCCGAACATCCGGGCTCCAGCTATGAATCATGGTATTGGTCAGCTTGGCATGTTTGCCGACGTATGTCTCACTCACCGCGATGTGCTCGCCCCCCTTCATGAAGGGATTTGACACACAACCGGTGATGAGCTCAAGCTCGGCATCCTCTTCAAGGATCACCACATTATGAAGCAGCTGCCTGCCAAGAGATCCGGTCATATAGAGGGCAGCCTGCGACGGAAGTTTGGCCTTCTCTCCCTCCTTGACTCTGAGAAAATAGCCGAGCGGTTTCTCAGAGAAGGCCTTGTTTTGGGAAAGGGGACTCGTTTCCTCGGGAATCAGCCCCCAATAGTACCTTTCCCGCAGCCAGTCGTAGGTTTCCAGTGCATCGGCTATCGGCAGGAGCTCAATTCCATCCACGTAGGAATATGAACAGACAGGAGAAGCGTCCTTCAACACAAATGTCCCGGACCTATTTTCTTCTGCACTTGTCACGGCAACTTCCGAAAGAGCTTCTCTGTCTTCAGGTTCAAGGGCCTGAAGCTTTCCTGCGATTCTATTATGAGATGCTTTCATGTCTTTTACACTCCACACAGGATCCAAATCCCGATGTAACGATCTTGTTCATAATGATCTGCGGATTTCCGGAGCAGATAAGCTCCCCACCAAGCATCACGTGGGTTTTATCCACATGAATATACTCTGCCATTCGGTTCGAGTGGGTTATGATCAATCCGGTTCTGCGCTTTGCAGGAATGTCACGCATCGGTGAGAACAAGGTGTTTATCATTGAACTCAGAAGCTCCAGACCATCGATATCAACACCCGAATCAGGTTCATCAAGCATTGCAAAAAGAGGCTGCCTGCTTATGAGAAGAAGGATTTCCGATTTCTTTATTTCCCCGCCTGAGAGGCCTTCATTGATATTGCGGTTCAGAAAAGAGTCCATATTCGTCGATTTAATCAAACTATCTATCTCATTTCTCCTTTCCGGATGATCCGCCAAGAGGTAATCAAGCAGCATTTTCAGTTTGACCCCGTCTATTGAAGGGGGCCGCTGTTCGGCCATACCGATACCGAGGCGCGCCCGGTCCGTTATATCAAGCTCGGCCAAATCTTTTCCCATCATGGAGATGCTGCCACCGACAATTTCATATTGGGGATAGCCGGTAATGGTCATCATCAGGGAAGTTTTCCCACTTCCGTTTGGCCCCAGTAATAGATGGACCTCACCTTCCGGTATATCAAGATTAACGTCGTGGAGAACCTGTTTCCCCTCGACTTCGACCGTCAGGTTGTTGATATTAATCATATATCCCCCTATATAATCAGGATGAACAGGAGAAACTACACATGCTTCCCCATCATTTTGTCGAACTTCTCTACAAAGGATCCTATGACTTCCAGTTCATGCGTATTTAAATCTTCCAGAAAGGTGAAGAATTCGCCGTCATGCCGCCGATGGTACTCTTCGTGGCCGTGATAGGCTGTAAGCCCCTTATCGGTAAGAGAAACCAGTATCCTGGTGTTGTTGCTTTCGTCCGGGTACTTTCTCACTAACCCTTTTTTTTCAAGCCGCTTCAGAATCTGCGAAGCAGCCCCCCTTGTAACCCCAAATTTCCTTGCGATCTCCGACACATGCAAAGACGCATAATCACCGAGAAGCTTTATAACATGAATCTCGCTACGGTATATTTCAATATCCGTATCAAATCGCTGGGAACACTTGCTGGTAGCGGCAATTTTTTCTACAAGACACATGAAATCTTCAATCAGTATATCCATAGTAGCCTTCTTTAACTAACTTAACCAAGACTAATGTATAGCCACTATACATACTTGTCAAGCATCCGCTACCCCACAAAAAAAGTATAAAGAACACGTAAATCCGTAAACAGCGGAATTGACTACTAATTTAGTATATATTACTCTACAATAGAATCGATAGCCAAAGCTTTTTTTATTACCTTTAGCTATTAAGAAAGAGAAAGGGAGATTACTATATGCCGCAAAAAAAGCCGCCAAGAGGAAAAATTGTCAGAAGGCTGGGGGTCAATCTCTTTGGAAACCCCAAATACGACAGAATACTCAAGAAAAAGCCCAATGGTCCGGGAAAATCCCCGAAAAACAGGCGAGGAAGGAAGATATCGGATTATGGTATGCAGCTTCTTGAGAAACAGAAAGTCCGATACTGTTACGGCCTCTCCGAAAAACAATTCCGTACCACCTTTTTTGAAGCAAAAAGGAAACAGGGCGTCACCGATGAGATTTTTATCCAGTTACTCGAATCGCGACTGGATAATAGTATCTATCGTCTCGGCTGGGCCGTATCGAGAGAGCAGGCCAGGCAGATGGTGAGCCACAAGCACTTCAAGGTAAACGGACAATCGACGAATATTCCATCGATACGTCTGAAGCCTGGAGATGAAATTGCTGTACGGGATAAGAAAAATATTCAGGCAATCATACGAGAAAGAATTGTAAACTCGGGACGGGCAAGAACACCATGGCTCAGTGCCGACAACGACAAGCTGATTGCGACATATGATGCACATCCGTCACTTGAAGCGGCAAAGCCCGTGGGAGATCTCCAGGCAATTATCGAGTTCTATTCAAAATAAGTGTAGTGTTCCGAATCCTGGTGATACTCATACCGTTTTTCCGGTGAAATCCCTTGCTTATACAAACAAGAGGCATTACCTTCAAACTGAAGGGTATCAATCATTGCAATTTTTATGAGGGGTATTAGATGAATAAAAAACAGTTGGAAGTCATGAAAAACGGCAAGGGATTTATCGCCGCCCTTGATCAAAGTGGAGGGAGCACCCCCAAGGCTTTGGCTGCCTACGGAATAGAAAGCAATGAGTATTCATCGGAAGCACAAATGTTCGATCTGGTACATCAAATGCGTACGCGTATAATAAAAAGCCCGGCCTTCACAAAAGACCATATTCTGGGTGCCATTCTTTTCGAACGGACAATGGATAGTCTTGTCGATGATATGTATACGGCCGATTTTCTCTGGGACAGAAAGGGTATAGTGCCCTTTCTAAAGGTCGACAAGGGACTTGCAGAGTTGCAGGACGGCGTCCAGGTCATGAAACCGATTCCCAATCTCGATGATGTCTTGTCTCGGGCTGTAAAGCGAAATATCTTCGGTACAAAAATGCGTTCGGTAATAAAGGAAGCTAACGAGACGGGAATAAAACGGATCGTCGATCAGCAGTTTGAGATTGGAATGAAGATAGTCGGCTACGGGCTTGTCCCGATTCTTGAGCCTGAGGTGGATATCCACTGTCCCGAAAAAAAACGCTGCGAACAGATCATGCGGGAAGAAATTATTTCTCGTTTGCGGCAAATAGATGAAACGGTACGCCTGATGTTCAAGCTTACCATTCCGGATGAAAACAACTTTTATGCTCCATTAATGCATGATCCCCGTGTTGTCCGGGTCGTCGCACTGTCTGGCGGGTATACCCGGAATGAGGCCAACAATAAGCTGGCCCAGAATTCCGGTTTAATTGCAAGTTTCTCCCGGGCATTAGCCGAGGGATTGTCTGCCCGGCAAAGTGATCAGGAATTTGATACGGTCCTCGGAAGCTCCATAGCGTCTATCTACGAGGCTTCTATAGCATAAGAGAAAAGGGGCCTTTTGCATATTTGCCTTTGCAACAGGCCCCTTTATCAATCCATCACTAAACGTTGTTAATTATTCTGATATTGTGCTTTTACCATTGATGAAAAAATCCCCTGCTGCTTCTCCAATTCCCACGGTGCGCCTGTTTCGGCTATCGATCCATTTTTGATAACAACAATCTTGTCTGCCCCGGAAACGGTCCTCATGCGATGGGCGATAATCAAAACCGTCTTGTTTTTTATAAGTTCGCTCAGCGCACTCTGAATTTTGCTCTCATTCTCCGCATCCAGTGATGCCGTGGCCTCGTCCAGCAGGATAATCGGCGCATCTTTTAGCATGGCCCGGGCTATGGATATGCGCTGTCGTTCGCCTCCGGACAATTTTTCCCCGTTTTCTCCGATCAAGGTGGCATATCCTTGCGGAAGCCTGCGGACAAAGTCGTCGCATTGAGCCAAGTGTGCAGCCTGTAAGATTTCTTTATCACTAGCCTCTTTTTTCCCAAGGCGTATATTATCCATGACACTTGCATTAAACAGGGTCACATCCTGAAAGACGATTGAAAAATTCTCCAGGAGGGTTTCGGGGTCAATGAGGGAAATATCTTCTCCACCCAGGGTTATGCGACCATTGTTAATATCCCAGAAGCGCGCAGACAGCTTGGCAACGGTACTTTTCCCGCCGCCGGATGGACCGACAAGCGCCGTTACCTCGCCCTGCTTTGCGGTAAAGGAGACATGTTTCAAGGTCTGCATATCATCCTGGTAAGAAAAGTCGACATTACTGAATTCGATATCATAATTCTTCGGCTGGAATTCGGTACGACCTTCCTGCCGTGGCATATGGTCCATCTCTTTCATGCGGTCTATACGCACGTTGAGATATATCAGTGCCGCAAAATTGTTCAAGGCCTCCATAATCGGGTTATAGATCCGTGCCGCAACAACAAGAAAAACGAGATAGGTAAATATACTTATCGTCCCGGTTGATACGAGATAAGCACCGGCCAGTATGACGCTGGGAAGGCCAAGCTTCAATATCGCATACGAAACATTGATAAGGGCGCCGGTCAAAAGCTCTGATTTTATCAATGTTTCTTCGTAATTGTCCAATTCCCCATTAATGATAAGAGAACGAGCCTCCTCCCTGTTATAGGATTTTATCTCATGGATGGCGTCCAGCCCCTCCTGAATACTATCGGAGATACCTCTCTTCAAGTTATACAGCAGCACATGCGATCTGCTTTGGAATTTTCTCGACAGATAAAAAACCAAGGCGGCAACAGGGACCACCCAGAATACGGCAAGAGCGAGCTGCCAGTTGTAAAGAAACAGCATCACCCCCATAATGATTATGGTGACAATTGCGGCATAGAGCTGAGGAACGGTATGAGAAAAAAGCTGCTCTATCTGTGTGGCATCTTCCATTATGGTAGAACTTAGATCGGCGACATCCTTTTTTCCGAAAAAGGCCAGAGGTAATTTCCGCAGGGTTTCCGCCAGGCTGATTCGCCGACGAGCGCTTTCTTCATAGATTCTGGTGTAGGCCGAATCGTATTGGAAATAGGTAATGATAAGCATCACCAAAAACAATATGAAGGCCATAACAACATAAGAGAGGATGCTGCTGCCCCGGCTACCTGAAGCATGTAAAAGAACGCCTAGGTATTCATCCAAGAATTTAAACCCAAGGACCACCGGGAACATAAAGCTGAGATCCATTACAATGGTCCAGATAATGGCGCCGCGAAGATCTTTTGCGCCCTTCTCGGACATCGCGTATGTCTTCTGAAAAAACCTGATCATATTATTCTCCTATACCCACAGTCTCTTTGGCCGCGATTTTCCAGGCAACGGACCTTTGATATTCATCCCACATGGTCTTATAGATCCCGCCGTTATCCAGCAGCTGTTGGTGAGTGCCTTCCTCCGCGATCCTTCCGCGCTCAATCACCAGAATCCGGTCGACATGTTGTACGGTGGTAAGCCGATGGGCAATCATCAGTGTCGTCTTTCCCCGGCTAAGCTCTTTCAGAGCCTTCTGGATGAGGTGCTCGTTTTCCGGATCTGCAAAAGCAGTGGCTTCATCCAAAAGCACGATGGGGGCATCTTTGACTATGGCTCTGGCAAGGGCGATCCGCTGCTGTTCTCCGCCCGATAGATAGGTTCCTTTGGAACCGATTACCGTGTCCAGTCCATCCGGAAGTTTGTCAATTATTTCCCTCGACTGTGAGGAATCGATGGCCTGGGAAATGGTATCGTCATCAACATTCTTCTTTCCAAAAACGATATTTTCCCGTAAAGGACCTTTAAACAGTCGCGTGGTTTGAAAAACAAAGGAGATCGTATCCATCAGTTCTTTCCTGGGGATATCCTTGACATTTATCCCTCCGACCAGAATTTCCCCCTCATCCACATCCCAGAAACGCGCAGCCAGCCGGGCAATGGTTGTTTTGCCTCCTCCCGATGCGCCGACTAAAGCAATTGTTTCGCCTTCGTGTAACGTAAAGCTGACACCATCAAGGGCGGGCTGATCACTGCCTTCGTAGGAAAATACAACATCCTTGAATTCCAGGCGGTGATTCATAATTTCTTTTGTGATTTCGCTATACCCAAGGCCCGGATACTGTAAAAGCTTATCCAGTCTGTCGATGGCTTGTTCCGCGATCATTGCATTCTGCTGAAAATACATGGAACGCATCAAAAGCAGGGTAAAGATAGGAGAAATCAACATGTAAAAGACGAAATCGGCCAGCACGAGAGGGATCTCGGCTCCCCTTCCGATTAATAGGATTGCAATGGGAATTAAAAAGAAGCCGGCGGATTCCATAATCGCGGTATAAAACGACATGGGCCTTCGCCAGAGCAGTGTATAGGCATGCACCATCTCCTTATATCGGATAATGCTGTCGTGAAAACGCTTAAATGAAAAAATACTTTGTCCGAAGGTTTTCACAACCGGAATACCGCGGATATATTCCACGGATTCCGAGCTCATCTCCTCCAGAGAATCGAAATACTTCTTTTGGAACGTTTTTCCCTGAGAGCTCATCATGAATTTCATGGTGATGAATCCCAGGATAATGGGAAAAAGGGACGCAAGCCCCATCCTCCAGTCCACGACAAACAGCAGCACCAAAAGGATTATGGGAGAGATGATACTGCCCGCCATATCCGGAAGCTGATGCGCCAAAAAGGTGTGTGTCGTACCGGCCCCGTCGTTTACGATCTTTCGGATTTTTCCGCTGGAGTGCTTATCGAAAAAGCCCAGCGGCATCGACAGGATCTTTTGCATGCCGATCTTCTGCATACCTACCTCCACCCGAAAGGCAGCAAGGTGGGAGCTCATAAGCGCACAGAAGTAAAAGACAACACCGCCCAAGGCACAGGCAAACGCTACCCATGCATAGAAGCCAACACGGGTCATGTCAATCGCCGAAGGGTTTGAGAGGATATTGCGTGTTATGTACCATACCAGCACAAAAGGCAGGATATTGAGTATTGCGGAAATTCCCGATAATACCAAAGCCAAAGGCAAAAGCGCTTTCTTTTTACCCATATAAGGTAAAAACCGCTGTAAGACAAATTCTTTTTTCTTTTCAGGCATCGTACCTGACCTCCTGATCAACTATTTTTTCCGATGTATCCCTCTTCCCAAAGATAGATCGTTGCAAATCGCCAACATTGACGTTTCCTCTACATGAAGCTTAACGGCATAATACGCCAATCCTAATATAATTTGTTTAACCTAATTTTAAATCAAATTCAATACCTTGATTCCCCAATTGGTACGAACTTGTTAAAACAATATGTTTTAGTAACTAAAACATATTGACAGCAACAGTGAAAGTGATAATACTTTAGTTACTAAAATAAATATGGGATTATTGTATGGAAGAAAGCTCGAGGATAATGCGGCAAGCGGCAAAGATACAGAGTCGAATCAACTCCAATGATAAAAAGCCTCGTCCTTTCGGAACAAGTCAATTACTGCATCAGTCGGAAATCCACTTTATCGATGCCATAGAACAGGGAGAAGGGATAAACGCATCCCGATTATCACAAAAGCTGGGGATCACAAACGGTGCGGTTACACAAATTGCAGACAAACTCGTAAAGAAGAAGCTCATTCGTAAGTACAAAAAAGAGAGCAACAAAAAAGAAGTATATCTGAAATTAACGGAAGAAGGAGAAATTGCCTTCGACAACCATAGGATATTTCATAAAGAGCTACATGACAAAATAGTCGAATACCTCGACGGCCTAAACAAAGAACAAACGGAGGCTATACGCGGGCTCATGGACGTCATCGAGCACTATCTACCAGATCTATCAAAGGAGGGACAACAGACATGAATGTTTCCATACTGGTATTCAGCCCGTCAGGGCATACCCTAAAGGTCGCCAAAAACATTGAAAAAGCTTTCAAGGAAAAAGACAACACCGTCAGACTCATCAACATAACAGGCAAACCAGAGTTTCTCTATGGGGAGCATATCAAAGAGGCCCTTGAGAAAGCGCTTGGCGAATATGATCTCCTCTGCATAGGAGGTCCGCTGTATGCCGGCCATGTTGAACATACGATTTTGCAGACAATCGGGGCCCTGCCTGTTCCCGACGAGCAGCATTCGAAGCTTGCGGTACCCTTTGTAAGCTATGGAGGTGTACACAGCAGCGTCGCCCTTGAAGAAATGGGGAAGAAACTAAGAAAGAAAGGGTACAAATCAATACTCGGAATCAAGATAGCCGCAAAGCACACCCTTACGTCAACGTATGCCAATGTGATCTATGAGGACAAGCCAGGCCCGGAAGAAGAAAAGCTCATAGCCGAAGCCGTGGAACACGTTATTTCTATTATTCACACTAAAGGGAAAGATGCTGAAAACCAGTCCAAAGCATTCAAATACGCCCCGCCCAAAGAGCGGTTTTTGTTTAAAATCTTCAGTCAGGAAAAACTCCATAGAAACTTTAAGCAAGTGCGTATCGATGCTGCGAAATGCATCAAGTGCAAGAAATGTATATCGGCCTGTCCTGTCGATATGTTCACATATGCAGATGGCGAAATTGTCATGCATCGGGACAACAGTAGCTGCATACTCTGTGCGGAATGCTTTCATACCTGTCCCGCAGGTGCCATTGAACATCCCTACATAGAAATGGGAAGGAAACGGCTCAACGATGGATTTGCAAAGCTGGAAGAACCTGCATCCGCCCTGTATGGAGGCAGATGATGAAACTACTGATATTCGGTGCAACCGGCGGCACGGGCCATGAGATTATGACACAGGCCCTTGAACAGAACCATATTGTAACGGCGTTTGTACGCAATCCCGATAAAGTAAAACTGGCACACAGCAATCTCAGGATTGTGCAGGGAGACATTCTTGATTACAAGTCGGTCATACCGGCAGTCGAAGGGCAGGAGGTCATCCTTTCGGCTCTCGGAATAAGAATCCTGAAAAAGAATACCATTATTTCGGACGGAACGAAAAACATTCTCCGTGTTGCAGAAGATACAGGAGTCAAACGGTTCATCTGCATGTCGGCGATAGGAATAGGGGAAAGCAAGGCCCAGCAAAATAGGCTGGGCCCGCTCTATAACCGGTTTATGATCCCTTTTCTGCTCAGGAATATGTTCGCTGATAAGGAAATCCAGGAAGGCTATATCATGGACAGCAATACGGATTGGACTCTTGTTCGGGCCGCGATTCTGACAAACGGCCCGAAAAGCGGCAGATACCGTACGCTTACCCCTTATGATCAATCTGTTACAGCAAAAATATCCAGATCCGATGTTGCCGATTTCATGCTCAAACAAATTACCGACGACAGCATGCTGCGCAAGGCGGTAAGCATATCGGATTAGATAAGCCGTAGTACAAAACATCTTGTGTCTCTTACGTTTGATCCCGAAGTAGACTGGCCTGTGCCGCTTCCTGTATTTTCAGGGTGACATGTTCCAGCAATTCCGAATCGATACCCCATCGGTGCCAGTACTGGGGAATGATAATTGGAGCCAGGGGCGACAGATCGATAAGTCGGTGATCGGCCTGAACCTGCCGAAAAAGGGGATCAGGCAGAAATCCATAGGCAACTCCACTGCTGATCATATGCAGATATTCACTCTGCGAGGGAATAATATGGGAAGGTACATCAAAAGGGGCAATCTTTAACACTTTCTTTTGATACATTCGCATCATCTGGCTTTCAGGATGGAACAGGATCGCCGGCGCAGCGGTCATGGATTCCGCTGTTATCCCTAGAGGAAAAAAATACTTTTTAAACTCCTTCGTAGCAACACACCGGAGAACGAGATTGCCAAGATAGGTAACGGAACAGCCCCTGGAAGGCTGACTTCGAAGCGAGATACAACCTGCCAGATTTCCCAACTGAAGAAGACGATGAACAACCTTTGCTTCGCCGACATGCAGATCGACCAGCGTGAATTTCATAATCAGGCGCAGCACAGGAAGAAACCAACTGCCAAGCGTAGAAGCGCCCACTCCCAGGGATAAGGCCGTTCCCGAAAGCCTTGTTTCCGTGCCCCGCTCCAGGTCCTCTTCCAGCAGCCGTATTTTTTTAAAATGGCTGTATAAAGGGATTCCCGCTTTGGTTGGAACCGGCGGATTCGAACGAACCAGTAAAGGCTCTCCCACATAGGACTCCAGATGTTTCACCCGCTGCGTGACCGCCGATTGCGTCAAGCCGAGGGCATCAGCCGCCCTGTCAAAGCCGCCGTATTCGATAACCGCCCCAAAGGCTTCGATTTGTCGATAATCAAACATATGATATTATTAGCATAATTAATAATATATTAAAATATATAATTTTACTAATAATTGCGTGTTCATTATTATGTTAGTGAATCTTCCAACAGAAGGAGCACTGCAATGGAACAATGGAAAGACTTTAATACCGGAAACTGGAATAACAAGGTCGATATACGGGATTTTATTCAGAGAAATATCGTTCCCTACGAGGGAGATGCATCCTTTTTATCTCCGGCGACTGAAAGAACGAAGAAGCTTTGGGAAAAGGCTTCAAAACTCATACAGGAAGAATCCCAAAAGGGAATTCTCGATGCAGAAACAAACATCCCCTCTACCGTAATTTCCCACAAACCAGGATATCTCGACAAAGAAGATGAGTTGATTGTCGGTTTCCAGACCGATAAGCCGCTTAAACGGGGGATTATGCCGAGAGGCGGATTGCGGGTCGTAAAAAAAGCTCTAACGGCCCACGGATATGAGCTGGCCCCCGAGGTGGAGAAAATATTCAGTACATACAGAAAAACCCATAACGACGGGGTATTCAGCGCCTATTCAAGTGAAATACGCAAGGCCCGTCATTCAGGAATCCTCACGGGCCTGCCGGATGCTTACGGTCGGGGACGTATTATCGGTGACTACAGAAGGGTTGCCCTGTATGGAATCGATTTTCTTATAAACGAAAAGAAAAAATCCTTCGCGGCGCTCAAGACCCCGATCATCGATGAAGAGGTTATTCGAAAAAGAGAAGAGATCTCGGAGCAAATACAAAGCCTCAACGACCTGAAAACAATGGCAAGCATGTACGGATTCGATCTCTCCCTGCCTGCAGGAAACGCCAGAGAGGCTATTCAGTGGACCTATTTCGCCTATCTCGCTGCAATAAAAGACCAGGACGGGGCAGCCATGTCCCTTGGCCGTGTTTCTTCCTTTTTCGATATCTACATCGAACGCGATTTTACCAGGGGGATTTTGACAGAGGCAGAAGCACAAGAGCTGATGGACCAGTTTGTCATGAAGCTGCGAATGGTACGCTTTCTCAGGACCCCGGAGTATGACGAACTGTTTTCCGGCGATCCAACCTGGGTAACCGAATCGATCGGAGGAATGGGGGTCGACGGCCGAACCTTAGTAAGCAAAAACAGCTTTCGAATGCTTCACACACTGGAAAACCTGGGACCGGCACCAGAACCAAATATGACGGTGTTATGGACCCCCCGCCTGCCCCTGGGGTTTAGAAACTACTGCACGAAAGTCTCGATAGACACTTCGGCGATTCAATATGAAAACGACTGCCTGATGCGGACCTATTTCGGAGACGACTATGGAATAGCCTGCTGCGTTTCCGCTATGAAGCTCGGGAAACAGATGCAGTTTTTCGGCGCCAGAGCGAATCTTGCAAAGGCCTTGCTGTATGCCATCAACGGCGGAAAGGATGAAAAAACAGGCGATCAGATTGCCCCCAAGTACGAAGCCATTGTATCGGAATACCTGGACTACGATGAGGTTATGGAAAAGTACAATGTCATGCTGGAGTGGTTGGCCAATCTCTATATCAAAACACTCAACATTATCCACTTTATGCATGACAAGTATAACTACGAATCCTTACAGATGGCACTTCACGATGATACGGTTGTGAGGACCATGGCCTGCGGTATTGCCGGATTATCGGTGGTTGCAGATTCTTTATCGGCAATCAAATATGCAAAGGTAAAGGTTATTCGTAACGAAAGCGGACTTGCCGTCGATTACGAGGTTGAGGGCGACTACCCTGCCTTTGGAAATAACGATGACCGGGTTGATCTGATTGCAAACAACCTTGTCGAACAGTTCATGGAAAAGCTGCGTAATCAGAAGACATACAGGAATGCAGAACCGACACAGTCCATTCTTACCATCACAAGTAATGTTGTGTATGGAAAGAAGACCGGTGCTACCCCCGACGGACGAAAGGCGGGTGCGCCCTTTGGTCCGGGAGCCAACCCCCTTCACGGAAGAGATACCAACGGTGCCCTTGCCTGTTTTTCCTCAATTGCTAAGCTCCCCTACGAGCACGCTATCGACGGGATTTCGTATACCTTTTCGATCGTGCCACAGGCCCTGGGAAAAGATGAGCAGAATAGCGTGAACAATCTCACAAGCCTTCTGGATGGCTTCTTTCTTGATGGCGGACACCATGTCAATATTAATGTTCTGAACAGAGAAACCCTGCTGGATGCCATGGATCACCCGGAAAAATACCCGCAGCTGACCATTCGCGTTTCCGGCTACGCGGTTAATTTTGTGAAACTGACACGGGAACAGCAGCTTGATGTTATCAACAGAACCTTTCATGACATTCTATAAGCAAGGAGAACAATCATGATGCCGGTAACCGGACGAATCCATTCCCTGGAAACCTGCGGGATGGTCGACGGCCCAGGGATTCGCTTTCTGATATTTACCCAGGGCTGCCCGCTTCGCTGTCTGTACTGTCACAACCCCGATACCTGGAAACGAACGGGCGGAAAGGAGGTTACGGCACATGAAATCATTGAAACGGCACGCAAGTATAAGAACTATCTGCTTGCCTCCGGCGGTGGGATAACCATCACCGGGGG
>JGI2924J29684_1077292_pt1 | contig 15467 bp, 13 predicted proteins | sample BenlonsequencITS_FD_29684 | JGI IMG/M metagenome (IMG submission 29684)
TAGAGCATCCGCCGTTTCCCGCTTCAACTCCCTAGTTCTGACGGTCGAAGTCTATGCAGTCATGCGATTCACCAGAGCCCTATCGAGGGAGCGTCCACGGGTGCCTACGACCGGGACGACGACGAGTTTACAGCCACCTGGGACGGCGGCAACACGCTTTACGTCCCGTACGACACGGACGGCGATCAGATCGTCGTCACTGCGATCGACGAGGAGGAAGACGAGTCCTGGGTTGTCCACCGGGAGCACTACCTCCCGTAGATCGATACTGACGTCACCGGAAGGGTCACCACGGACTGTATCTACTGTTTGTCTCTGGCTGGCGACAGACAGAACACGAAACCCCCCGACGATGGGGAAGAGACCGAAGGAAAATATGATGGGCACATCGACCGGATACTGGACGTTTTCAGCATATTGTAGCCAGCACGCTCGTCGAGAACCATCCCTGTACCGAGTGTGGCACCTCTTGGCTCGAGTGTGATATGCAGCTGTTTTCGAGCGTTCAACCCAGAACTTGTGTGACACGATCGCTACGAAAGTACGTTTTAGGCACGCTATCGGTGAGAGGTGAGCCACTGTGTGCGGGGACTCACGCTCGATCTAACCGGCGCTCGAGTGAGCCGCGCGAACCGCGAAACTAAAGTCAGCTTGTCCTAGTTACACGGACGTGGCAGTATCGTTTGACCTCTTTGGAACCCTCGTCTGTGCCGACACGCCCGACGATCCGGCTGCGGCCGTCGCCGCGGAACTCGAGGCCCGTGACGTCTCGGTGCCCGACGACTGGGGCGACGCCTACCGCGGGCCCCACGTCGACGCGCCCGAGGGTGCCGAGGTGCCGTTACACGCACACGTCGCTCGCGCGCTCGCGAGCCGCGGCGTCCATCCGTCGGGAAACGTCTCTCGACGGGCCGTCGTCGCCGCGTTCGATCCCGTCGTCGAGACCAGATCGGGCGCTCGAGAGGCACTCGAGGCCGCCCGCGAGTACGGCCCCGTCGCGCTCTGTTCGAACTGTAGCGTCCCCGAACTCGTGGGTCGGACGCTCGTCAGGTCCGATTTCGAGCGAGAAGACTTCGACGCCATCGTCTCGAGCGTCGGCTGTGGCTGGCGCAAGCCGGCTCCCGATATTTTCACACAGACTGCGGACGAACTCGGCGTCTCACCCGGAGACCTGATCCACGTCGGCGACGACCCGCGGACCGACGGCGGAATCGAAGCGGTCGGCGGGCGGGCGATCCTGCTCGAGGAGACGCCCCTCGAAGACGTACCGGCCGAAATAGAGGCGCTCGAGGGCAAAAGAGAGGAGAGGTGAGTCGGGAGTGGTGGTGGCGACGGCTGCGGTGATCGGGTTCGCGTTCGGCCTCGACCTGCTGGTGGGCGAGCCACGGACTACCGTGCATCCGGTCGCCTGGTTCGGAACGTTCGTCGGCTGGCTGGATCGGGAGTGGACGGACTCCGAGACTGGTCAGCGTCTGGTTGGCGTCATGATCGCTCTGCTCGCGCCGCTGGTTCCTGCCGGGGCCGCCGCCGTCCCGGTCCTCGCTGCAGGCGAGGTTCACGCCGTCGCGGCCGCAATCGTCGCCGGGCTCGTCCTCTTCCTGACCACGAGTCTGCGCTCGCTGCTCGAGTTGACCGAGGCGGTCGTCGACGCGACGGCGGACGACCTCGAGACGGCTCGTGAACGCATCCGTGGCCTCGTCGGTCGGGACGCGTCGACGCTCTCGCCTGCGGAACTCCGAAGCGGTGCGATCGAGAGCACCGCGGAGAACCTCGCGGACGGGCTGGTCGCGACTCTGCTCCCGTTCGCCCTGCTCGCGCCGCTGTCGTTGCCCGCTGCCGCGGCTGCTGCGGCGTGGGTCAAGGGCGTCAACACGCTCGATTCGATGCTGGGCTACCCCTCGAAACCGATCGGCACCGCGAGCGCCGGGCTCGACGACCTCGTGATGTGGCTGCCCGCCAGGATTACGGCTGCCTCCATCGCCGTCGCCGCCGGCGATCCGCTCGCACTCCGGCGAGCCAGCGAGTGGGCACGAGTTCCGGCCTCGCCGAACTCCGGCTGGCCGATGGCGACGCTGGCCTGCGTCCTCTCAGTCCGGCTGCAGAAGCCGGACGCGTACGACCTCAATCCCGACGCCGAGTTGCCGACGGTCGAGGACGCCGACCGTGCAGTCACGCTCGTCGGGCTAGCGGCGGCCGTCGCCGTAATCGTGGCCGTCGGTCTCGCGACCGCGACGACAGTTCTCGCAGCAGGACTCGAGACGCCCGCTGTTGCGGGGGTGGTACCGTGACGGTCGGTCGCTGGCTCCGGGCGATCCGCGGTGCAGTTGGCTTCCTGACGCGGCTGCCGGTCGGCCACCACGACGGCGACTGGGAGGCGTTTCGGACGACGCCGGCGGCGTTCCCGGTCGTCGGCCTCGTGGCTGGCTCGCTCGCGGCAGTTCCATTGCTTGCGGTCGAAACGCTCGCTGCGCCGACCGTCGCACTCGGATACCTGCTCGCCGTCTACGGGGTGATGGGCGTCCACCACGTCGACGGGGTCGCGGATCTGGGTGACGCGCTGGTCGTCCACGGCGACCGCGAGCGCCGCCGCGAAGTGTTAAAAGACACCACGACCGGTGTTGGGGCCGTCCTCGCGGTGTCGGTCACCGTTGCTGCCCTCGCGCTCGGTGCACTCGGCCTCGCCGGGCTTCCGGCACTCGCGGCCGTCGGAATCGCGGTCGCGGCCGAAGTCGGGACGAAACTCGGGATGGCCGCGATGGCCTGTCTCGGGACGGCAAGCTACGAGGGGATGGGGCGACAGTTCACGGAGCGGTCGACGCCTCGAGCGTTCGTCCCCCTTGCGGTCGTCGTCCTCGCGGCGATGGGGCTCACGTGGCCACGTCCGGCCGCGGTCGCCCTGCCCGGGGCCGTCGCCGGTATCGTCCTCCCCTGGTACTGGTCGAATCGCCACCTCGGCGGGATCAACGGCGACATTTTCGGTGCAGCAAACGAGATCGGTCGGGTCGCGGGCATCCACGTGGGGGTGATCGCGTGGACGCTGTTGTGATGTGTGGCGGTGAGGGGACGCGTCTCGAGAGCACCCGCGAGAAGCCACGCTACCCGATCGCAGGGGACGCGATGGTCGATCGGGTCGTGACGGCACTCGACGGCAGCGCGATCGAGACGATCTACGCTGCAGTCTCGCCGAACGCACCCGATACCTGGAGTCACCTCGAGGAGACCGGCCGCGTCCAGACGATCGAGACCGCCGGCGACGGCTACGTCGCCGACCTGCTCGCGGTCCTCGATTCGTCGGCAGTCTCGCCGCCGATACTGACTGTCGCGGCCGATCTCCCGCTACTCGAGGGACCAGTCGTCGATCGAATACTCGCGGTCCACGGCGATGACGACGGCTCCCGAACGGTCTGTGTCCCAGTAACGCTCAAGCGCCGGCTAGGTGTCAGCGTCGACTCGCGACTCGAGCCGGCCGACCACCTCGCGCCGACCGGGGTCAACGTCGTCGGCACCGAACACGATACCATGTACGTCAGCTACGACTCGCGACTCGCAGTCAACGTGAATCGACTCGAAGACGCACAGATTGCCACGGAACTGGAGGAGAACGGATGCGAGTGATCCTCCCCGCAGGAACGACCGAGACGGCGCTGATCGACGGGATTAGCGCCGCTGGCGCGGCGCCCGACCTGATGGAGCATACGCCCTCGGCCGACGTCGAGATACTCGAGTACGGCCGTCCGACGGCTGCACCCGTCACGCCCGTCAGTCCGACGGGCTGTCCGACGCCGGCGGCGATTACCCGGGCTGTCCGCGAAGTCGTCGGGTTCGATCTCGTCGTCGTCGACGCCGGTCTCGCCCAGCCGACGAACGCGGCGACCGTCGATCTAGGGATCGAGCCCGGGAACGACATCCGCGAAGCCGAGGCCGTCCCGGACGCGGCGGCGATCTACGATCGGGCACACGGCTTCGGTGCGAGCCTGCCCGACGAGGAGGTCGTGATCGGCGAGACGGTCCCCGGCGGGACGACGACCGCACTCGGGGTGGTGACCGCACTCGGCGAGTCGGCAGGGGTCTCCTCCTCGCTGCCGGACAACCCGATCGAGCGCAAACAGCAGGTCGTCGACGAGGCACTCGCCGCGAGCGACCTCGAGAAGGGCGACTGTGCGGACGAACCACTTTCGGCGATCCAGGCCGCCGGCGATCCGGTCCAGCCGACCGTCGCCGGCATCGCCGCGGGCGCGCTCGAGTCGGGAGCCGAAGTGACGCTCGCTGGCGGCACCCAGATGGTCGCCGTCGCTGCCGTCCTCCGTCACGCCGGAATCGACGCGCCGCTGTCGATCGCGACGACGTCGTTCGTCGCCGACGGCCAGGACGACCTCGAAGAGACCTGCGAACACCTGAACTGCGCTCTGACGGTGACCGACCCTGGCTTTGATCGGCGCGACCACTGCGCGATGGAGCGGTACTGTGCTGGCGAGGCCAAGGAAGGCGTCGCGATGGGCGGTGCGCTCTCGCTCGTGCCCGACGGCCGGATGGACGAGGTCAGAGACCGGGTCGAGACGGTGTGTGCGCGACTCGGGATCGACGACGATGGAGTGATAGACGGTGCTCCCTGACGCAGTCAGACGAGGCGAACGGGTCCCCCACGGTGGTGAACCCGACAGGGACGTCCTCGACTTCTCGGCGAATACGAACCCCGAGACGCCAGACGGGGTCGAGGAGGTGTACACAGGCGCACTCGAGCAATCCCGACGCTACCCCGACGACGACTACCCCGAGTTCCGGACAGCCGCGGCCGAGTTCGTCGGCTGCGAGCCGGACCGGGTGATCCCGACATCCGGCGGACTGGCTGCTATCAGGCTCGCGATCGAGGTCACGCTCGAGGAAGACGAGACGGCGCTCGTCCCGTATCCGAGTTTCGGCGAGTACGCCCGCGAGGTTCGACTACAGGGCGCGACGCCGCAGTTCGTCCGTCACGACGACCTGCTCGAGGTCGGGGTCGACCTGCTCGCGGATGTCGACCTCGCGGTCGTCTGCACGCCGAACAACCCGACAGGCACAGCAGCCGATCCCGACGCGCTCGAGGCGTTCGCAGTCCGCTGTGCCGAGGCTGGAACGACGCTGCTGGTCGACGAGGCGTTTCTCGGGTTCACGGACCTGCGGTCGGCGGCGACCTTCGATCACGAGAACGTTATCGTTGCCCGCTCGCTCACGAAACTGTTCGGCCTGCCTGGACTCCGGGCCGGCTTCGCCGTCGCAAGCGGTGAGCGCCGAGACGCACTCGAGACGGCCCGCCGTGCGTGGTCGCTCGGGACGCCGGCCACACGGGTCGGCACGTACTGCCTGCGGCAGGAGGCGTTCGTTCGGGAGACGCGGGAACGCGTCGCGAGCGAACGGGAACGAATGCGTCGCGCCCTCGAGCGACGGTTCGATGTCTCTCACTCCGATGCACCGTACCTGGTGTGTGACGTTGGCGACCGTTCCGTGTCGGGGGTCCTCGAGTCGGCCCGCGAAGATGGCGTCGCCGTCCGTGACGCAACGACCTTCCGCGGGCTCGACTCTCACGTCCGGGTCGCTGTCAAGGACCGCGAGTCGAACGAGCGACTGCTCGCTGCGCTCGACGCTCCCGTAAACGGAGAAACGACGGACAGATGACCGACGAGCCACCGTACGACGCGATCCGTCGCGACGGTGTCCTCCGGGTTACACGCCCTGGAACCGAGTGGCTCTCGACTGGCTGGGGCGGCGGCCGCGAACGAGCCGACTGTGCGTACAACGTCTCGGTGCCCGACGACTGGGAGCGGACGGACCTTGAGCGTTACGTCGACGAACGACTCGAGCGCGCGGAGTTCGTCGCGGACGGAGAGCGCCCGGTCTTGCTCACGGGTGTCGATGTCGAGGACGCTCGTGGCGCTCGCTGTGGGCCGGTTAGCGCCTACGCGACCGCCGGCATCTCGAACCCCGCGGCGTTGCCCGCTGACCCCGACGGCGAACCCGACGCCGAAGGTGTCTCCCTGCCCGAAACGCCCTCGAGTCCCGAACCTGGGACCGTCAACGTCGTCGTCGGAACGACGCGGTCGCTCGCTCCCGGTGCGCTCGCGAATCTGATTGCGGTAGCCGCGGAGACGAAGGCAGCGACGCTTCTCGCGGAGACCGGCTTCCCAGGCACGACCACGGACGCCGTCGTCGCCGGCCACGACCCCTCGGGAACGCCGGTCGACTTCTCCGGGAGCGCGACCGAAGTCGGGGCGGCGGCGCGAGCCTGCGTCCGCGAGGCGGTTCGGGCGTCGCTGCGGGCACATTATGCCGACTACGAGTCGTCTTTGCCAGAATCTGCAGACGACGCCTCGTATGGCGTCTCGACCGACGTTCGGGCAGCCGTCGTCGAGCCGTCGCTCGAGGAAGTCCCGGACGAACGCTGACGCGTTGTCCGTCGTGTGAGTACGAGGTGGGCGCGGATTCCGACGCGGTCATCAGACTACGTCTGATGGGCAGCAAACGCGAAGCGTCTGCGACGGCGACGAACGTCGCCAACCGATACTGTGGGTATAGTCATCGCGGGCAGACGTTTTGCGGTGGATGAACCACCAGTCAGCTGGCTGTACAGGCGGGAGCACTGAACGAGAGCGGCGAGTACACGCCTCCCGAGTCACTCGCTTAGAGGCCTCGCGGTCGTTCAGAAGAACGTCGACCTTCCGTGACTGAGACGGACTGCTGTACCGATGTCCCGGCGCGACCGCGCGCTCTTGCGGTCGCGCCGGAAATAACTGACAGCAAACCGGATGAGTGAATCGGAGCCAAGTGGGAGACGCTCCTGCGAGGTCAGCGGGACGGAGTCTCGCCAGAGTTTGCGAGGTCCGCGAAACCGTCGGTGGTGCCCGATGACGAGACGCCTTCGGCGTCTCGAACCACTTGACCTCGAGACGGGTGGCTGCACAACGCAATATTTCCGTTCGGCGCACGTCTTCGAACGCGAATGGTCGACAGTCGATCGAAGACGACCGTCAGCGTGCAGCCAAGCGGCAGCAGCCGGTGTAGTCAGTCGACAGCAACCAACGCCGGGCGCGGTCGACGCGAGGTGAGCTGACGTGCCAACCTCTCTGGTCGACGCCCTCGAGGCCGACAGCGGCGTGACCTGCGTCGTCGGTGCAGGCGGCAAGAAGTCGACGTTGTATGCGCTTGCGGACCGTCTCGAGCGGGCTATCGTGACCGCAACGGTACGTATCCCGCCGTTCGCAGACCGAATGGCCAAACTTGCGGTGACGAAACGACCGGACGACGTCGTCCGGTCGACTGAGACGTGGCCGCTCGGGCTCGTCCCTGCCCGCGAAGGTGACGACCGGTATCTCGGCTACGAGCCGGCGACGATAGACGAACTCACAGGCCACGGTGGCGTTCCGATACTCGTAAAAGCCGATGGTGCACGGACTCGTTGGCTCAAGGCACCGGCGGAAAACGAGCCACAGCTCCCTTCGAGTGCCGATATCGTCGTCCCAATCGCGAGCGTCCGCATCGTCGGGAAACGACTCGGGGAAGAACACGTGCACAGACCCGAGCGGGTCGCCGCGGTCGCGGATCTCGAGGTGGGCGACCGAATCTCGCCGGCGGACGTCGCGACGGTCCTGACGAGTGAGGCGGGCGGGTACAAAGACGTTCCCGACGGCGCGACGGTCGTTCCGCTGCTCAACATGGCGGATACGCCGGAACTCGAGGCGACCGCCCGCGAGATCGCGACCGAGATACGCGAGCGACGCGACGTTCCCAGAGTGGTCGTGACGCGGCTGCTCGAGGAGGAGTCGATCGTCGCCGTCGTCTGATCAGTTGCGGTCGTTTTCCGGGAGAACGCGCCGAAGTGACTCCAGCGAGAGACCTAGTGTGCCGATCGCACCGGCGGCGGTTAGCGAGATGACGATCTCACTGCCCAGGTCCCAGCGGTGTGCGATCTCCTGAACTGCCAGCGGCAGTACCGCACCTGCAGTCAGAACGCCGACCCCGGTGATCGTCCCGACGACGATCCGCCGATCAGCAGGAACGGAGTAGACGAGCGTGACGCCGACGAGGGCGACTGCTCCGAGTGCGATCACGAAAACGAGCATGATTGGACCCGTCAGCACGTAAAACGCCAGCAGGCCGGTGGCGATTATACACCAGAGCGACAGTTCGTTCAGGGTATCCATACTGTAATTGTGCGATTGACAGTTAATAATCCTGATTACTCAGCGGAGATCTATGCCCAAATCAAGCGATCTGGCGGCTCTTCTCCTCGACCGTTTCCGCGAGCGCGTCGAGTCGCTCGAGCATGTCGATGTCTGGGTCGTAGGCCGCAAGCGGGACGCCGCTACGGTAGGCTCGGCGAAACGCTACCCGTTCCCGGATACCGGGCCCGAGCGCGACGTCGTCCTCGAGCAGATCGGAGCGAGCGAACGGCGGGAGATAGCTCTCGAACTGGCTGTCCTCGAGTGCTCGGAGGACGCGTTTTTCCTCGTTGTCGCCGCTGACGCGGTTGGGGACGAGTGCGAGAATTTCGATCGGTTCCCGTTCTGGGAGTCGGTCGTTGAGCGCGAACAGTTGATTGGTGACGGTCCGGGTCAGCGCGTCGGCGCTCGGTTTCGAGAGTTGGAGTGGGACGACTGCTTGGCGAGTCGCGACGATGGCTGCGTTCGAGAGCGGGCCGATCGTCGGCGGCGAGTCGAAGACGACCCAATCGTAGCGGTCGGCGAGCGGGCGAACGAGCTTCCGGTAGAGTTGAGCCTCGCCGTTCTCTGTGTCTCGGATCTCCGCTGCAACCCGATCCAGCGTCGCGTGTGAGGGGACGAGGTCGAACTCGACGTCGGAACCGGCAGACCGGACCAGATCGACGGGCGTCGTCGGCCGCTCTGGATCGAGTACGTGTCCCAGATGCGTGTCGGCGGTGTAGGTATCGCCACGCCCGACACCTTCGGTCGCGCTTCCCTGTGGATCGACGTCGATTAAGAGGACGTCGTGCCCTCGCGCTGCGAGCCGTTCGGCCAGATTGATCGAAACTGTCGTCTTCCCGACGCCACCTTTCTGCAGTGTAACTGTGATCCCCCTCATACTACTCCCACGTTCGACCCCACCCTTGCGAGCCCCAGTACTGTCACTGTTAGAGCTCACTCACTGCAGAGAACATAAATCTCATCGCCAACCTGACGTTTCCCGCTAGAGAACCGCAGTCACGGCAAGCACGAGAGCAAGCCCTAGCACGGGCACGTCGGACCGCGTGAACGAGAGGTGTGGAAGCGTCGGGTTCCAGGCGAAACACCGTGCCTGGAGAGCAAGCGAGAGTCGATCCGCGCGATCGAACGTCCGGTCGAGACTCGAGAGGCCGAGATGAGTCGCCCGATCGACCACACCGCGTTCGGTCCCGAGACGGGCGGCCGACGCCTGCCGGATCGAGCGGACGTCTGCCTGCAAGACGGGAAGAAACCGGAAGACGAGCGCGATTCCGATGCCCAGTAGCTGGCCGGGTTTCCCTGGGATCGTCCGCTGGATCGCACCACGAGACTCCCGAACAGGGGTCGAACGAACGTAGGCCGCGCTGACGAGCAGGATGAGCAAGACGCGGTAGCTCGCGCGAGCGGATGCCAGGCCATCGGAGAGGTCGAACCACGGCGACCCGAGCGTCGCGCCCGCGACGAGCGGTGCCATCGCGAGGATCACCAGCGCGAATTGGTAGGCGTACAGCGTCCGCACGAGCGACACACCCGCGACCGCCAGCATGCCTGCAGTCACGGCCGACAGCGCGAACAACGCCGGCACGCTCGTGTGCGCCAGCGCCGTCGCGGTGAAGCCGATCTGGACCGCGAGCTTCGATCGCGGATCGAGCCGGTGGGCCAGTGTGTCGTCGGGTTCGTAACTCAACATTGTGGGACGCGAACTGGGACTCCCGCTAACTGCTCTCCGGCTTGTGCCGGCGGCGCGTCGACGACGACGTCGCCGTCTGCCATCGCGATCACCCGGTCCGCGAGTCCGAAGACGTCCCGGAGGTCGTGCGTCGCGAGCAAGATGCCGGTTCCGTCGGCCGACAGCGCCTCGAGTCGCTCGAGCACCGACTCCCGGGCGGGTTCGTCGAGGCCAGTAAACGGCTCGTCGAGGACGAGGTGGGTTGGCTCCATCGCCAGCGCGCCGGCGATGGCCACGCGAGCCTGTTCGCCACCGGAGAGGCTGTCGATTCGCTCGTCCTCGCGGCCCGTGAGGTTGACCCCCTCGAGTGCGTTCTCGACCCGGCGGTCGATCTCCCCGCGCTCGAGACCGAGGTTCTCGGGGCCGAAGGCAACGTCGGCACCGATGGTGGCGGCGACGAACTGGTCGCGTGGGTGCTGGAAGACCATGCCGACGCTGGCACGAGCTGCGACGACGTTTTCCTCGACAGGCGTGCCGTCGACGCGGACCGTCCCCGAGTCGGGAGAGAGCAAGCCGTTGCAGTGGCGCAACAGGGTGGTCTTCCCGCTGCCGTTCGCGCCCGCAAAGAGGACGAACTCGCCGTCGTCGATCGAAAGCGAGAGTTCCTCGAGGACGGGAACATCCTCGAAGGCGTAGGTAACCGAGCGAAACTCGATCACGGTCTCACCCCCGAAACGAGACGCGGCGTCACGTGCCGGCTGGCCTGATCCGGCCGGTCTTGACGATCGCGATTGCGGCCGCCATCTTGAGGAGTTCGAAAGGGAGAAACGGCAGCGCGCTCGCGACGACTGCCTCGCGGATGCTCAACTCGAAGAGCCAGGCAGTGTATCCCGCCCCCATAGCGTAGATGATCGCTGTGGCGGCGACCAGAACCGCGCCGAGCGCGGGGACCGAGACCGTCGCCGGATCGCGGAGATCGGTCCCACGGTGGACGAGGAGGCCGATCAGTGCCGCGGCGATCGGATACGACAGGAGGAAGCCGCCGGTCTCGCCGACCAGGACGCCGGGGCCACCGGTCATTCCGGCGAAGATCGGTGCGCCGACCGTTCCGGCCGCGAGATAGAGTACCATCGAGAGCCCACCCCAGACTGGTCCGAGAACGATACCGGCCAGAAAGACGAACAACACCTGTAACGTGAGCGGAATCGACGTGAACGGGATCGGGATCGTGATCTGTGCTGCGGCACCGATCAGCGCGGCGAACAGCGCCGCCCGTGCGAACTGACGGACGACGCCGTCGTCGACCGGTTGTACTGACCCGTGTTCGGTTTCCATGCACCTCGCTCTCTCGTAAACCCAGTTCAAAACTTCGGTTTCCGAGATCGATCTCGCTCGAGCAACGTCGACCGTTCGGTCTCACTCGTCGCCAGAAACAGGCCGCTTCCTGTCGGTGCCGGTGAACGTCGATCCGGCCGTTCGAGACTTACAGAGCGCGTCCCCGCCGGCCAGGGAATCGATCACTCGATCGCGGTAATAGCATATTGCATCGGATTCCGTACCGAAACGACCGGCGCGTTTATGCGCCGATTCGCTCGGGTATCGAGAAAATGCGCTTCGATCGGACGCGGAACGGCCATCGAGGGTATCGAACGGGCAGCAGGGAAGCGTCGCAGGTCTTCGGGGACGCGTCCGGGCGAGTTGAGCGAGGAGGACTGCAATGAGACGGCTGCGGCCGCGGGCGCGAGAGATTTCCGTCACGGTGACTATCGTCTTCGTGGTGACAAGCGTCGTCGCACTGCCGTTGCTCGGCGGCGGTCTGGTAGGGGCCAGTGAGGACGCCACCGTCGACGACAGCATCTCCGGCGGACAGGTCGGCGAGATGACCGGCGACGGTCTCGAGTTGCTCTCTTTCGAGTCGACCGATGCAGCCGCGATACAGCTCCAGGCGGACCGCGAGGAGACCGTCGAGGCCGGCGTCGACGAGGGGATCGATCTCGCCGAACAACAGGGCGTCGAGGTGACAGACGAGCAACGCGAGGCCGCCCTCGAGGGGGCAAGTGAGTTCGTCCCCGAGCACGAGGGGGCCGACGACGATCAGGTGCAAGAGGCGACGAAGGGTGCCGTCCACGGCTCGCTCGTCGCGACACAGGAGGCAAACGTCACGGCGATCCAGTACGCCGTCGGCGGCGCAGTCGACGGGGCGCTCGCCCAGCACGCGACCGTCGAGGCGACACAGCTACAGCGAGCGGCCAAAGGTGCTGCGTACGGGGCGATCGCACAGGAACAGCGCGTGACCGTCGAACAGATCCAGGTTGCGACGCGAGGTGGCGCGGCCGGTGCCGCGAGCGAAGCCGGCGAGCGCGGCTTCGAGAACGGCACCGAGATCGAAGAAGCCGCTAACGGTGCCAGCTACGGCGTCCTCGAGCAGTACCAGACGATCACGGTCGAGCAACGCCAGCAGGTCACCCTCGAGCACGTCCAGCACGCGGCCACGGGTGCAAGCGCCGGTGCGATCGAAGGTGTGACGACCGACCAGGAACTCGAGGTCGAAGGCGAGCAGTCCCAGCGGGCCGACGTCAAACAGGTCCAGAAAGCAGCGACGGGAGCCGCGAAAGGGGCGCTCGTTCACCGACAGACAGTAACGGTCGAACAGACCCAGTCCGCAGCCTGGGGTGCCAGTGCAGGGGCACTGAAAGGCATCCAGTCGGTGACGGTCGAACAGGTCCAGCAGGTCACGATCACTGGCCTCCAGGAAGCGTCGTTCGGAGCGGCGACGGGTGCTATCGAGCAGAGCCAGGAGGCGACCGTCGAACAGATTCAGGCCGCAGCCGATGGGGGTGCACACGGCGTGCTGGTCCAGCAGCAGGAGGTGACGGTGACGCAGAAACAGTACGCGGCGGCCGGCGCGGCCAAAGGTGCCGTCGAGTCGGCAATCCAGTACCAGGTCGTCGAGATCGAACAGATCCAGAGTGCTGCCTTCGGGGCCGGCGAAGGAGCGGTGACCCAGCAACAACTCGTCGACGTCACGCAGATTCAGCAACTCGCCCGGGGGAGTGCGGATGGCGCGCTCTCGCAACACCAGGAGGCGACTGTCGAACAGATTCAGGCCGGAGCGACGAGTGCGAGCCAGGAAACCGCTCGCGCCGTCCAGTACCAGCGGATCAGCGTCACCCAACTGCAGACGCTGACGGCAGACCTCGCGGCCAACGCGACGGCGTACGCGGTCGACGAGGGGATCGACGACGTCGTCGAGGTAACCCAGTACGTCGAGATCGAGATTGGCCAGCGGATCGAGGAGATCGACGAACTCGAGGGCGAGGCGACGATCGTCTTCGGCGATCAGGAGTCTGAGGGTGACGCCGTCACCATCGACGCGGTCGACCTCTCCGAAGGTGGGTTCGTGGCGATCTACGACGACCTGGCGGTCGACGCCGATCCCGAAGCCGTGCTCGGCTCTTCGGCGTATCTCGAGCCTGGGGCCTACGACGACGTGACCGTCGAACTCGAGGCGTCACTCGAGGAGAGCCAGCCCCTTACTGCGGTCGTCCACCACGACACGACCGGCGACGAGACGTTCCAGTACGTCGAGACCGACGGCCAGGAGGACGAGCCGTACGTCTCCGAGGGCGGTGCACCGATACTCGACAGTGCGTTCGTGACTGTCGACGAGGAACCAGCACCTGCCCCAGACGGGACGCTCGAGGTTTCGGACCAGGTCGGTGACGGCGAGACGCTGACGGTCGAGGCGGCGAACGCTTCGGTCGAGTACACGGTGTCGGCCGAGTACGACGACGAGCGCGTAGATAGCGAACCGTTCGATGCAGATACGGGAGTCGAGAACCTGGATCTGGCACTCGAGCCGCCGATCGAAGACGACACGACCGTCGACGTCTCTGTCCGCGACGCCGAAGACGATGCAACGCTCGCGAGCGAGACGATCGAATACGAACTCGAGGACGACCCCGGGCCAGTGCCCGAAGCGGAGCTCGAGGTCGCAGACCAGCGTGGTGACGGCGAGAGCGTGACGGTCGCCGAGGCGAACGCGACGGTCGACTACGCAGTCACCGTCGCCCAGGAGGACGCGGACGACCGCCTCGTCGAAACCGAGCCGTTCCCCGCAGGTGAGGGGGTCGAAAACGAATCGATCGATCTCGTCGACCCGCTCGAGGACGACGCGACGCTCGAGGTTTCGGTTCTCGACGCGGGAGACGGCGAGACACTGGCGATCGACACTCTCGAGTACACGCTCGACGAGGAGTTCGAAGTCGAGTTCGTCGACTGCACCCGTGCCGAGGTCACCGACTCGCTCGAGGACGGTGACACGGTCGCGGCCAGCACCGGGTTCTACACCGCCGGCGGGTTCGGGAACACGATTGCCGAGGACTTCGTGACGATCGGCGAGGACGTGGACGCACCGTTTACGGGAACGATCGTCTTCGAGGTCGGCGACGGCGAGGGCGTCGTCGAGGCCGACGAGGAGGAAGTAGTCGTCGACGTCGGCGACTACGGGGACTACGGAACGACTATCACGGGCATCAGTTCGCCCGAGGCGTTCCCGTTCGCGAGTATCGATCACCCCCACCCCGAGGCCGAGGCGTGTCTCGAAGAGACGCGACCGGAACTGCCGTCGATCTCCGTCGAGGAGACGTCGGTCGTCGACGCGGGCAACGACGACCCGCCGACGATCGACGTCACATTCGGCTACGAGAACCCCAACGACGCGAGCGTCTTCGTCGGAACGGAACTCGAGGGGACGACCGCCGACGAACCGACCGACGAACTCGAACCCGGCGACAACGCGTTCACCGTCGAGTGGACGCCCGAGACCGACGACGAGCGACTCGCCTGGATCGTCGACATGACGATCTACGACTACGACGAGGTGCTCACGGCCGAGACCGCTCTCGCCGGCGACATCGTCGCCGTCCCCGAGGAACCCGCGACGTTCCTGATCGACGACGTAACGACGAACTCGCCCGTTCAGCAGGGAGAAGAACTCGAGGTCGATGCGGCCATTACGAACGTCGGCGACGAGGCTGGGACACAAGACGTGGAACTGTCGCTCGACGGCGAAGCCGACTCGAGCACGCTCGATCTCGAAGCCGACGAGTCGACGACAACGTCGCTGTCGGTAGCGACCGACGATTTCGAGTCTGGCGAGTCCACTGCGACGATTTCGACCGCCAACGACAGTGTCGACACACCGGTAACAGTCGAGGAGCCGGAAGAGCCTGCGACGTTCCTGATCGACGACATAACGACGAACTCGCCCGTTCAGCAGGGAGAAGAACTCGAGGTCGACGCGACGATAACCAACGTGGGCGAGGAGACCGGCATGCAGGACGTGGCACTGGCGATCGACGGCGAGCTGGTCGACGACGCCGAACTGACGCTCGAGCCCGACGAGTCGGGGACGGTTGCGCTGACGACAGCGACCGACGGCCTCGAGCCCGGCGAGTACGATATGACGGTCTCGACCGACGACGACACCGTGGCGGGAACCGCGATCGTCGACACACCAGCCACCGACGACGGCGTCGAAACCGGCACAGAGCCCGAAGCGCCCGACGACGGCGTCGAAACCGGCACAGAGCCCGAAGCGCCCG
>JGI2924J29684_1077290_pt1 | contig 15451 bp, 11 predicted proteins | sample BenlonsequencITS_FD_29684 | JGI IMG/M metagenome (IMG submission 29684)
TCCGATGGATATCGGAAGAAGCAATCTCGTCATACGTGCAATGAAAGCACATCGAGATCACTTCACTCCGCTCGTGATGACTTATTTATTTATGAGACAACCTCTTGTATAAGCACTCCATTATTATTGCTTGATCACATTTTTACTCCATAGTGTAAGCTGGGGAGAGGTAAAATACAAGATATAAGGTGTTTTGTAGCTATCGTTATAGCTTATATGCTCGAAAGCTGGCCCCAAAAGGGCGACACATCCATAGCCATGGGTGAAGCCCATTATAAATCAGCCCATTCAAACTGGTCGGTTTTAGCCGCATTTCCTTTCCTATCCCCCACAATTTCCCGCTAAACCCCATTCGCCCCGATAGAGGAAAACCATCGTTTTAACGGGGTGAAATTTTCTTTCATAAGAACATGTTATAATTCATCTCCCCGAAATATCGCTATACTATAGATAGATCGCCTAAGCCTCGCGACAGGTTTAAGGCATGAATTTTGACAGGCTTCCATAAAAGGTAGAACTATTGTAGAGAAAATCTCTTTTGATTATCTTGGAAAAGGAAACACCTAAGTTTTTCAGACGCTATTTTTGAGAGCTTGTAAACTTTGTCATGTTCGACTTTATTTTATTTAGAATAAAGTTTATTTTACTTTACATGGTTAATTTATGGTAAAAAAGGACCAAAATAAAAAAAGGCTGAGACGATCCCAGAGGCGGTTGATCCGGTTTTTTGCCATCGTTATTTTCTCTTTGGTGTTTCTTCAGGTGGGCCTTTATTTTGGGTCTGATCTCTTGTTAAGGAGTTATGTCCAAACCAAAGTGGACGAAGCTTCCGGAGGAAAATATGAAGTCAGCTTTGACCGCTTCCATTTATCGATTTTCCAGCGTGGTTTTTACTTTGAAGGATTCAGCCTGATTCCCAATAAAGCCATGCTTGACTCCTTACCAGATGACAAGCCGGTCTATAAAATCCAGGTTCCCCAAATTGCCGTAAAGGGGATTGGTTATCATTTTTCGGATAAAACCCTAAGGGTAGGCAGTCTACGGTTTGTCGAACCTATGATTCAGACCAAGCAGCATTTGGACAGCCTCAGTTCAAACTCCAAACTGGAACAGCTACAGCTGGAAATCAAAAAATCCCTGGAACAGCTTCCTCTGGAAGAAATCATCATTCAAGACTTATACATCGACCAAGCGGATCTATTGGTAGAAAATTTTGTGAGCCGGAAATCAGTTAAGGCTGAAAATACCAATTTTCACTTAAGAGGTGTTCGGCTCTTGAACCCCAGACCCGAACCCACCCCCTTCAATGCCAAAGGGTTTGGGCTTACCTTAGAGAATTTCGAGATGCTCCTGGCGGACAGTGTCCATACACTGCGGGCGGCACAAATAGAAATCTCCTCTCTTGATGATCATATTATTGCCAAGGAAGTCATGCTGACCCCCAACCTACAGGAGCCAAGAGAGGTATTTTACAGCATGAAACTCGATAATCTTATGCTAACCGACGCAGACATCAATCAGGTGTTCTACACGACAGATGTCAATGTCGGAAACCTCAAGCTTAGCCATCCAGAGTTTTTGGTGTATTCAGAACTCTCGCCAGATGTGCAGGATAAATCATTATTGGATTACAGTCTATATCCCCTCATAAAAGACATTCTTTCTTCCATAAACATTCATCATCTCCAGATTGAAGAAGGCCGATTTCTCCAAAGAGGTGTCCAGGACGAATACAAAAACCGGATCGAAACCGATAAGATCAATTTCGAAATGGAGGAGGTTTATATTGGCCCCGACACAGAGCGCTCCAAAAACCAATTCTTTTATGCTGAAGAAGCAGCCCTTTCCCTATCCAATGTAAAGGTGGTCCTGGCAGACGGCGTACACTGGATCACCGGTAAGGAAGTGTACCTCTCTTCAAAAGAAGATGAGGTCAGGGTAAAAGGAGCCAGGATAGCGCCTTTTCGAGAGGTCTCTTCCCAGGTTCCGCTCTTTGAAGTTGACATCCCGGAATTCAACCTTGAAAACGCCAACCTCAAAAAAGTTTACAACCACAACATCCTTGATGTCAAGGACATGGTTTTCCGCTATCCGACGGTAAAATTCAGCAATCTTCAGAAAAAAGATGGTAGCATGAAAGGCCAAACCATCCAAGAGCTTACCAAGAACTTTCTTCGTGCCATTTATATTGACCGGTTAGAACTGGTGGAAGGAAACATGATCATAAACAACACCTTAAAAGTAAACAAGGACAGTATTTCATTCAAAAAGGCCAGTATGGTGTTGGAGAATTTTGCAGTGGACGAAGGCATAGAGCAGGATTCGTCCAGGATGTTTTTGGCTGAGGACCTTCAGTTGGAGTTGGATAACTATGCCATGAAACTTACCGATGATCTGCACTTATTTAAAGCAGACAAGATTTTTGTGGATACCAAAGAAAAACTGCTAAAAATAGAGGGCTTCAGTTTTGAGCCGCTCCAACCTGACAAGGTCATGGAAAACTTACGTCGGCTAAACAAGAAAATGGTTCTGGAGGTACAGGTCCCAGAATTCTATTTACGCGATGTGGAAATAGGGAAGGCCTATTTTGACGGGATGTTAGAAATCGGAATGATAGAAGTGCCCTCCCCCGACATCAAGCTCAGCCGCTACATTGCCCCGAACCAAAACAGGGAAAAGGTTCAGATCAACGACCTATACCAGCTGGTGACGAGTTACTTTTCACATGTCAATATCGATTCGCTCAATGTCATTGATGGATCCATTGCCTATGAAAACTATGTGCAAAACAAGATCAAAACCTTTGCGGAGGACAATGTATCCATCAAGATTAAAAAATTTGAACTAGATGAAGATGTCACTCCCCGCAATGCAGAAACATTTTTTGCGGAGGAATTGGACATTAGCCTGAACAATTACGTGTTCGACATAGCAGATGGGAGATATTCCTTGCACGCTGATCAAATAAGTTATAATTCTTCCAGAGACGAGCTCATCACATCCAATGTGCGGTTACGTCCACGGAGAGACCTGGGGGTCAAAGTGACCATCGGTGCCGACATTTCCAATCTCAGCTTTTCAGGCGTGGATGTGGACCGATTCTTTTTCGAAAACACCTTAGCGATGTCTAAGGTACGGCTTTCGGACGCAGAAGTAAACCTATTCATCGATCGCAACGGAACCAAGAAAAACCAGCAGGAAAAATCCACCAAAAAGAAGCGGAATCTTCCCAAGAGGTTTGACATTATGCAAATTGACACCATTGAAGCTGAAAACGCCCGTTTCAATGCCATCTATAGCGATGACGGCCATGAACGAAACCTCATTAATTCAGGCGTAAACCTTTCCTTTTATGGCTTTCTTTTGGATTCTAGCAAATTGGTAAAAGGAGACATTGTGGGATTCTTTGACAACATGGCCATGGATATTGATAATTTTAACCTCGCGTTAAACGACAGTATCCACACCCTTAATTTCAGCAAGGTAGAGCTGGATACCAAAAGTGACATGATCGTCTTTGAAAACTTCAAGGTCATCCCCAAAAACCTTAAGGGCAACCCCGGCAGTCCCGTCATAGCTGCTGCTGTGCCCAAGGTAAACCTACAAACCCACTCGCTTACAAGCTTCCAAGAAACAGGTGAAATCGACTTCCAACGGATCGAACTGGTAAACCCGGAAATAAGCTTATACCTCGACCAAAAAAGTGCGGACAATACAAGTGAAAAATCAGGAAAAGAAGCCGTTCAGGATATCATCCAAAATTTAAAAGTCACCAATTTCGAGCTTACCGGAGGAAAGCTGAACATCTTGCAAAAAGACTCCGATGCCAACATCCAATCCTTTAATGGACTGAACATCGTCCTCAACGATTTAAGCTTTGACCTGTCCAAAGCCACCGCTTTTGATAAGGACATTTTCTTGGACAGGGACTTTTCGGTGGAACTGCCCAACTATGAAATCAAGCTTCCCGACAGCCTGAATATTTTGAACATTGGCCTGGTTTCCATTCATAAGGATCAAATGACCCTTAAAAACGTCACCCTAAAACCCCGTTATGGCAGGTATGAATACATCCGTAAAGTAGGCTACCAAACCGATGTGGTCAAAGCGCATTTCCCGTCGGTCAGATTTGACAAAATCGACTTAAACAAACTGATGGAAGTACGGGAGATCCAAGCCAACAAAATGGAAGTGCAAACCCCAAACATCCATGTGTTCAGGGATAAGCGAGTACCGTTCAATGACAGCATCTACCGGCCCATGCCCCAAGAATTAATGAAAAAATCTGGTATTAAGCTGGAGTTGGACACCTTGGATGTCATTAATGGAGTCATTACCTACGAAGAGTTCCCCGAAAAGGGAATGGTGCCGGGAAGCATTACTTTCGACTCCCTTTATGCCAAAATGTACCCTTTTCACCTGAGCAAAACACTCCTGGACACCTTCCGGATAGACAGCAGTCATTTAAAAGCTGCCGCTAGGATCAATGGTGCAGCCAGCATTCAAATGACCGGGCTTTTTGATTATTCAGCCCCTTACCCTATGGACATTAGGGTCCGTTCAGGAAAATTTGACCTTAAGGCCGTCAACTCCATTATGACCAGAAATGCCTTCCTGAAAATCCGCGAGGGGGTTGCCCAGCCTTCTTCTTGGTCCTTTACGGCTGATAATGAAACCGCCAAGGGGCACATGACATTCTATTATAACAGTTTAAAAGTCCAACTACTGAATGACAGGACCCTCAAAAAGGCAAGAGGAAGAAAGGCAATGCTGAACTTTGTCCTCAACGCCATCGCCCTCCGAGGGAACAACCCCCGAAAGATCTTTGGCACGGAAAAAGTCGCACCCATCTATTTCGAAAGGGACAAGCGTAAATTTATTTTTAACTACTGGTGGAAAGCATCCCTCTCTGGGTTTCAGGGATCCTTGGGGCTTGGCGATGCCGGTCCTGCCAAGAAGGAAGAGGATGAGGAAGAATAGCCACACGATAAGTGGTGCCTAAGTCATATCGCTCGCACAATAAAGGGAACACATCAACAAACGGTTTATCTTAAAAACCATTGCAAGGAAACCATTTGATGAAAAATGAGGTCATTAAATGATATTATTTTAGATTTGCATGTCCAAAAAAGAATAGCGCTATGCATCAGGATAAAATTGAAGCATTAAAAATAGAAATTGCCGGGGCAGAAGCCAGCAATCCAGAAGAACTGGAAGCATTTAGAATGCGGTACATCAGTAAAAAAAGTGTGGTAGCAGCACTTTTTGCTGAAATGAAAAATGTGCCCAATGATCAAAAAAAGGCCTATGGCCAACTGGTCAATAGCGTAAAACAAGCTGCTGAGGAAAAGTTCAAAGCATTGATCGACAAGGTCAATGAAGGCGAGCGCACCTCCAAGTCCGCTGCTATAGACTTGACACTCCCTGCCACTAACCAGCCCGTAGGCGGCATCCACCCGCTAACCGCTACCCGTCAGCGGATCATTGAAATATTCGAAAGAATAGGATTCAATTTATCCGAAGGGCCAGAAATAGAAGATGATTGGCACAATTTTACTGCATTGAACTTCCCAGAAAACCATCCAGCGAGGGAGATGCAGGACACCTTCTTTATCGAAAAAAATCCAGACATTGCCTTGCGGACACATACCTCTTCTGTTCAGGTAAGGGTGATGGAAAACCAAAAACCTCCCATTCGGACATTATCCCCGGGAAGGGTTTTCCGAAACGAAGCCATTTCGGCAAGGGCGCATTGTATCTTCCATCAAGTGGAAGGGCTGTATGTGGACGAAAACGTCGGTTTTGCAGATTTGAAGCAAACCCTTTACCACTTTGCCAAGGAAATGTTTGGCAAAGAAACCAAAGTTCGTTTTCGCCCGTCGTACTTTCCCTTTACAGAACCAAGTGCTGAGATCGACATATCCTGCTTGCTTTGCGGGGGCGAAGGCTGTAATGTCTGCAAAGGAACCGGCTGGGTAGAAATCGGAGGATCGGGCATGGTGGATCCGAATGTCCTGAAAAATTGTGGCATTGACCCTGAAAAATATACGGGATTTGCTTTCGGAATGGGCATCGAACGGATCGCCATGCTGAAATACCAAATCAAGGATTTAAGGTTATTTACCGAAAACGACATCCGTTTCCTGAAACAGTTCAAACCCTTACTTTAATCCGGTTTGTATTAGGATACTCAAAGCACAAGGAAACCATGTTGTCAGGAAACAGCATTGTCCACCATAGCATGGCTTGCCTATTTCAGGCTTAACACACATTATAGATTAGCGGATTTTTCAGGAAGCTAAAATGACACAAAAAAGCGAGCACTTGATCAGATCAAGTGCTCGCTTTTTATATCACTGCTCCAAGGCATCAATCCTCCTCTTTAAGGGCATTGCACCGATCATAGGCTGGATCAATATCGATGTAAACTTCTTCTTTGGCTATTTTAAACCAATCCTCCAGTGCCTCGGATTCTTTCTGCTTTTTGGTAGCTGCCTTGAGCTTTTCATAATCATCCTCCAAATTGGCCCGGTGAGCAGGATACTCGTTTTTAAAGTAAAGCAGCCTAACGGCCTTTTCTGGCTCACCAGTACGCTGATTTTGCTCTTCATAGCGTAAAGCATGGCTGATGGTTCCTACTTGCATGGTATCTATCGTAAAATACAAGATAGGGTCCTCAAGTGTCCTTGCAGAAAGCCTATTTGCTCCTGTCGTGGGGTCAGAGAAGAACCCACCATTATCGGACGTATTCCTATCTTCAGAAAAATCCTTTGCTGCCTTGGCAAAGCTCATACTGTCCAATTCGATCAAATGCCTCAGACTGTCCAACTCCCGTTCGGCAGCAGCGATGTCCTGCTCGGTGGGCCTTGGCTTGATGAGAATATGTCGGGTATTATAAGAATCGGTCCGCCTTTCCAGCAACTGGATCAAATGGATTCCAAATTGGGATTCCACAGGATCTCCGATTTCTCCCTCCCGGAGGCTAAGGGCCATCGCCTCATATTCCGGCGCCAACTCCCCTTTTCGGAAAAAGCCCAAATCCCCTCCTTGGTTCTTTGATCCGGGATCTTCGGAATATTTGATGGCCATAGAGGCAAAATCCACCTCACCATCGAGGATGCGCTGCTTGATATCGCTCAATTGCTTGATCACCCGGTCTTTTTCTTTCCTGCTTGGCTCTGGCTTTTTGACGATTTGTCCTACAGAAACTTCAGCAGAGAAGAAGGGGAGTGAATCTTTGGGAATCTTATTGTAAAATTCCCTCACCTCAGCAGGAGAAACAGACATGCTTTGGACAATAGAACTCCTCATCTTAGCGATGGTCTTTTGCTCTTTTACCATATCATGGATCTCAGATTTTAGCTGCTCTGCCGTCTTGCCATAGGCCTCCACTAAGGTTTCCTCATTCCCTCCAAACTGCTGCAATACCATATTGAACCGTTGGTTCACATCCATCACCACTTCCGCGTCGGTAACGATTACTGAGTCTATTTCAGCTTTTGCAAGCATCAATTTATTGACCAGCAAAGATTCAAACACTTCACATCGGGAAGGAGCTTCAAAGCCCTGCTGGGACTGGGAAATAGCCTCCAAATAGGACTTCTGAAGGTCTGATTCCAGAATGATATAATTATCTACTTTGGCAATGATTTTATCCAATATCTGCCCGGATGGCTTGCTTTCTTCCGTACTGGTACTGTCTTTCTCCTGAGCATAAACTGTAATAGTGCTCAAAAAGCATAAAATAACGGCCAGCGTTTTAGTAAGGTTATTCATATATTTTAAATTCATTATTACCTTTTGCCCTCGAATAAACTTCATTTTGAAGGTCTTCTGCTAGGTTTACTTTTCTTTTATTGACAATGATTTTAGAAATCTCATCCCTGACAAATTCCACTGGAGGCACCTGATCCCGGAGCTTGTATTCCAGCACCTTGAAATAGTAGTTATACTGATCATCCTCAACCTTTATCAGGGGCTTCCCCCTGGTAAGCAGCTGTACTTTATTCTGGTTTTCTGCCAAAGGCGTATTGGTGATGATCTCATCAAATTTCACCCAAGTGGAATCTTCCAGAAAATAGTTGGCTGCCGACTTTATCGCCAATTCCCGCAATTCAAGTTTGGCGGCTTCACCGGATTGGTTTAAAAGACGGTTCGCTTGGTTATTTTGGGGAAGCGATTTGTTCATTTTGATGAAATTGGCCCGCACGATGATTTCCTTGAGTGTAAAATTATGGATATTTTCTTCGTAATAGGCATTGACCTCTTCATCGGAAACTTCCCTGTTTAGGTTTTCCTCGATATACGCCTTTTCATACTCATACACAATTAACGCATATTTATAGTCCAATAGCTTCTTATCGAGCTCCGCTTTACTGACTGAAACTTTTTGGCTGGCCTCCTTGATCATAAGGTGCTTCTTCACCCATGACTGGACATAGCGATTGGCCAAATCCGTGCTATCACTGGCACTGGTCGCTTCCCGTGTCACAAAATCCAGATCCGATTGGCGTAAATAGATGTCATCCACGGAAGCCACGGCAGGGCTGCTATTGGCCGCGGTATCTTCTTCGGATTTCACCTTGAAGAAGCCACAGCTAGACACCACTCCCGCCGCCATGAACAGGAATAACACCACACTGCTAGTGCTGCCCAACAACGATATTTTCGACTCTCGCTTTTTCATCCTCATTGACCTGGATGATAAAATTCTGCTTCAGTAAGCTGATTAATGTTTCGTTCAAATGTTCTTGATAATCTTGGATTACCTTTCCGCGGGTTTCCTCGAACGCTTTGGGTCCCGCTGGATATTGCTTGCCCAAAAGGACAATATAACGTTTATTCTTTACGGTAACTTCCTGAAGTCCCGACTGAATTTCAATTTCTTGCAGGACAGGCTTATTCTCGACTTCAAATACTCCTTCTTCCACCTGATATGATAACGTCGAAAGACTGTCCAAATGATCCACCAGTGATGTTTTTAATCCAGGTTGGTAAGGCTTATCCGTCAAGAATGCCTTTATGGGTGCGGCTGCCTCTGGCGCTAATACCGACACGATCAGTGCCTCGGTACGGGCTCCCCACGTGTATTGATCCCGGTGACTTGCAAAATACTCCTTCAGTCCTGCCGTATCTGTTAAAGCCCGCTGCCAAACCCGCTCATTCATGAGATTAAACAGCAAAATCCCTTCGCGGTATTCATTTACCAGCAATCGGAAATCATCGTTATTGGCCAAGAGATCTGCCTCCTCCGCTTGATCCAGTGAGGTCTCCACAAATTTCCCAAACCACGCATCGAAAGGCGTTCTTTTTCCCACTTTTACGACCACTTCGTCCCGCTCTACAAAACCCACAAAATCGGCCACGGTCTTGCCATGTTCTTCGATGGTAAACAACGTACTGTCCATCAAGTTTTGGGCAGTATAGGTATTTCGAAGATCCTTAAGTGACTTGGACTGCTCGGAGATTGCTGTCCTTGCCGCAGTAATGACCGGAGTATTTTCCCTAAATTGGTACCGCGATTTTTGGATGGCCATCACTTGGCTGTTGATAAGTCCTGACCGACTGTCCCTCAGGATTTTGGATTTAAGGCTTTCCTCCATTTCTTCATATGAAGCCAGGGGCTTTTCATCCTCCAAGCGGATAATGTGATAGCCATAGGAAGTCTTCACCGGGGAGGAGATCTCCCCAATTTCGCTCAGCCCAAAAGCCGCCTCCTCAAATTCCTTTAAAAAGGCTCCCACGCCAAACCAAGGCAGTTCGCCTCCCTTTTCTTTGGTATTGGTATCTTCTGAAAATAGCTGACACACCTCTTCCCAACTGGTATCTTCCTTTTGGAGGGCGGCATAGATGTCCGTAATTTTTCTTCGTGCCCGGTCTTCTGAAAGTGGATCGGCAGGATCTGTCCGGATCAGAATGTGGGACACTTTGACTTGACCGGGATTGGGCTTCCTGTCCAGGAGCTTGATCACGTGATACCCAAAATCTGTCAACACCGGATCAGAAATTTGGCCGGGTTTCAACTGATACACGGCATCCTCAAAGGGATACACCATCTGCAAGGAAGTGAAATATCCCAAATCGCCTTTATTGCTTTTGACCGATGGATCCTGTGAATACTCCATTGCCAAGACCGTAAATGCTTCTCCATCGGAAGCCCTTTCTTTGATTTTCAGCGCCATTCGGTAAACCGCCACAGAGTCCTCACGGCTCGCATTTGCCGGAAAACGCAATAAGATATGTTGGGCATGAACGACTTCCTGCATTCTGGCATAAGCCTTTCTGATCTCCCCTTCCTGCAGGGAAGTCTCCAAAATATACGGCTGCTTTAAATCTTCCTTGAATGCCGTAAACTCTCGCTGAAACTCCACAGATTCATCCATGCCCAGCGCTTCCGCCTCTTTCACCTTGAGCTTATAGTTTAGGAACAGCTCGAAATTCTCTTCAAACTCGGTTTTGCTGAGCTTATCCTCCTCCTTGTCAAATGCCCTATTCTTCGAAAGCATGTGCATAAACTCCTCCGCGAACACATTTTCATTGCCCACGGTGAGCAGATACTGCGGTTCATCTGATAGTGGAGTGCTCTGCGAAACCTTGGAGTTTGGGGAACAAGCCACCAATAAACCCAACACCCAAAGACACTGGTATGTAGTTTTCATCTTATTTACCATGCCAAAAACAATTGTGCAATGTTACAAATTTTAATGTAGAATGTGTGGATTTAAAGGTGATAAGTGGCAAGAATTAACAATTATTTGGAATTCAATTGCTTGATGAGTCTTACCTTGTACCAAGATGGGTGTGATTCTATTTCAATGGTATCCATGATGCGTTTTACCAGCATAATGCCTACTCCTCCTCCAGCTTTGTTTTTTTGCCTTTCCTTGATGACTTCCTTAAGATCGGGGGTCTTATAGTCCAAAATATCAAAGGGCTCGCCATTGTCTGTAATTTCAAAAATGATCCGGTCGTCATGCTGCTGAACTCCTACATGAAGGTGGTTAGATGGATTGCAGCCATGGGTGTGGATAATGCGATTGGCACACACCTCTTCCACGGCCAGCACCAATTCGTTCTTCAGCACTTCAGTAAGGTTGGAGTGGGAAAGCTCTTTGACCAAGAAATCCCTTAGATCAGCCAGCTTGGTCTTTTCACAATATAGTCTTAGCTCATGCTTCATGGATGGTCTCTAAAGCCTCTTCCTTACTTGATTTGATGGTGATCAGCTGGTCCAAGCCCAGGATATGGAATACATTGGCTACTTTCTCTGACAGCCCGTAAATCAAAAAATGGATCCCCTGCTCTTCAAACTCCTCCAGATAGGACATAAAGACACCTAAACCTGCTGAGGAAATATAGGCTAACTCACTGCCGTCTACCAAGATTTTTTTGTGGCCTTGGCCCACCACTTCATGTATCGCCTCATCCAGCTCCACAGAGTTACTGGCATCCACCTGCCCGTCAAGGAGGAGGAGCATATGATTGTCTTCTTGCTTCTTACTAATCGTCAACATAACTGATTATACGCTAAGTTTTTGCTAATGTTGTTCTAAGAATTTTAATACCATGAGGGAATAATCATCGTCGGGTAAAGCGGCTTCTCCCACAAATTCATAAACCGCTTGAATTAGGTGATTTTTGATTTTCTCAGGTGATTGATCCTTATAAGTATTCAGTACTTCTTTTAGTCTCTCATAACCAAACTCTTCCCCATTTTGATCCTTACTCTCGATAATTCCATCGGTATACATGACCAAAATGTCTCCAGGCTGATAATGAATGGTCTTTTCATGCAAGTATTCAGGATATTTATCGCTCCGCAAAATCCCCAAGCCCATGCCCTCCAAGGTAATGTAACCGGCCTCGCCTGCCTTACTGTCATAATAAAGCGTGGGACAATGTCCAGCCCTGCAAAAGGTAATGGTGGCCTTTGCCGTATCAATCAAATAATAGGTAGTCGTGATAAACAGGTTCTTGGCCAAGCAGCTGCTCAAGGCATTATTGGCCTTTGAGAGGAATTCCTTGGGCGAAAGGTCCAGCTGTACCAAGCTGTGGAAGACCCCTTTCATTTGTGACATGTTAAAAGCCGCTGAAAGCCCTTTCCCGGACACATCTCCGATGATCAGGGCAAACCGGTTTTCATCAAATTGATACGTTTCGTAATAGTCTCCACCTACTTCATCGGCCGCCTCAGAAAACCCAAAAATATCGAAGTGGCTGTTATGATGTAGCGCAGACGGCAGCAAGCTGCGCTGTACCCGTTGGGCAATTTTCAACTCCTCTTTATAGCGTTCATTCTTGATGGCTTCGTTAAGCAACCGGTGGTTCTCGACAGAAATGCTTGCCTGTCCCACAAAAGTGGTCACGATATTAAGCATCTCCTTGTTAAAGCCGTTCTTCACCTCTTTAAGCAAGAAAAGGTATCCCAAGAGGCTTTTATTTACCCATATCGGCACCACCAAAGCCGACTTGTAAAGGTCATGCTCCACACCGCTATTGACATGGTCTGTGGCAGACGGCTTCCTCAAGCTTAGAAAACTACTGAAGACTTTATTTTTGTCCATCAGGGCCTTGATTTCCTTACGGTCCATATTGGTCACAAACCGCTGGTGCAGGATTTGCAGCTGGTTTTCTTCGTCCACTATTTCTAGCCAAGCCGCATCGGCATAAGCGGCACTCATGCAACTGTCCACCAATATGTCCAACACTTGGGTTTCACTTTGGCCGGGCTGTATCGATTGGCTTAGTTTTTGAAAGTTGATCGCTTCAGTAAGCTTCTGTTCAAAAACCGACGAGGTCGGTAGATTAAAGAGCGTCACCAAAAAACTAAACAGTGAATAAACAAACACAAACCCAAAAAGCCCCATCAAAAACAAATTGTCCATCAGGTTAATTTCTGCATGATGGCTTTGATGGCTCAGGGATTGCATGAAGAGAAAGGAGGTCGTGATCAGGATAATCACAAAAAACAGAATGGACTTCCACTTGTCCTTAAAGGTCAGGTAAGGAATCCATTTGAGGTTTACCGATATGATAACCCCAAAAATCAGCAAGAACACCAAGCCAAAAAGGAAGGTGAAATCAAAGGTATTCTGGTTAAAGTATACATAAAACATACTCACTAAGAGCATGACTTCATATATTTGCCATTGTTGGACGGTATTCTTGTTCTTTTGGTATAAAATGAGCTTTTTCCACAACAAAGAACACGAAATAAGAAACAAGGTCGTCAACCCGAAGTTGACATGGTAAAAGAAATTTCCCAAAAGGGGATCTGTACTAAGGCGTGTATCGTCCAGTAGGATATAAAACACCCTGATCAAAAACGCCACTCCAATGACAATCAAGCCTGTAGAAGCGGCTCGCCAGATGAGTTGGATAAAGTTATTTTGCTCGCTGCGTTCGATGGATCGTGAATAGAACAAATAGACCAAGACAAAAAAAATGATTTCCAGTGTCCATGTAATTTCATGGGCAATGCCCAGGTTCATACGATTAACCGTTCCGAAAAGACGGAGCAAGTCTACAAAAAGCAATCCCAACCAGGTGAGAACGGTCACCAGGATTAATATTCTTCCGATATTTATGTTGGGAAATTTGATCATGTACAAAACCATTACAATAATACGTAATGTCAATCAAATAACCTGAATCAATTTTAGTGTAAGTTTTTAAGCAATGATAAACATGCAAAAATGTGTAATGGCCGGTATCGTGGCCATCCTAAGCCTGATGATGAGCTGCACCACAGCCGAGGTGAACAAATTTATCCAAGGAGCCACTGAAGCCAGCCTCTCAGAAGGAGATGTCAGCAATGGGCTGAAAGAAGCCCTGCAAAAAGGCATTTCCGAAGGGGTCGACATCGCAGGAAAGCAAGATGGCTATTTGGGAAATGAGCTGCTGCGCATCGGATTACCGGAAGATGTCCAAAAGGTGGAAAGCACACTGCGTACGATTGGCCTTGGAGGAGAAGTGGACAAGGTCATCACCACCATCAATCGCGGGGCAGAAGACGCTGCAAAAGAAGCCAAACCTATTTTTATCAATGCGATCAAACAAATGACCATCCAAGATGCTTGGACCATCCTTAAAGGAGAAGATGATGCGGCTACCCGCTATTTACAGCGAACCACTACGGATCAATTGACGGCCCTGTTCAAGCCACATGTCCAGGAATCGTTGGACAAGGTGGGGGCCACGCGATACTATGGTGACTTGGTCAACAGCTACAACACTTTCCCCACGACCCAAAAGAAGCTGGATCCGGACTTAAACAGTTATGTGACGGACAAAGCCATAGAGGGATTGTTTAAATTGATCGCTGAAGAGGAAAAGGCGATCCGCGAAAATCCGCTGGAACGGACCAGCAGCATTCTAAAAAGAGTATTTGCTGCGCAGGACTAAAATGGATCAAACCATATTTTCGGGGCGAGGAATGTTTACATGTTTATGAAAGGGTTTTAGCGGGAAGTTGCGGGGAACAGGGCGGTCAATGCGGCTAAAACGGAAAACGTTGGATGGGCAAATTTACCATGGGCTTCACCATGGCTATGGATGTATCGCCCCTCCAGGGCCAGTCATCGGGTGTGCTACCTACCAGATTCCCAGTGATCATGGCAGTTTCCTGAACAGGCGATTTTTTTTTCCATGAGGATGAATCCTGGTCCCCAGCAATACAACTTGACCCAGTGGATGCTGTAACCTGAACTGAAAGGAATGTAAAATTGCTTTGAGCCTTGATGGCATATGATGGTTCCGATAAAAAGATGAACACAGATTTGCAAAGCCTTATGCATACTATCTGTGTCTATCCGTGTTCATCCGTGCCGCTGGCACTCCTTCGGGAGGTTGAGGAGCGCTTAAGTTCCTGCGGATTCATCCGCAGGTTACAAAATTTATCGTGCCGCAGGCACTTTGCCCCGATTTGTACCTGGGAAACCGCGGTAGCCTATGGTGCCGAATGGCGGAATAGGCTGAAAGAATGAGTTGTTGATTTGGATCGTACAGGCCGGTGCAGCTATCTGTTCATGCATAATGGTTGGCTTGGTTGAGGTCAAACCCTGGATATGCGTTAGCAACTGAGCATCATGCCTAATCCGCCTTTGGCGGAGGGTCATACAGAAGTTGCAGGTGACCACCTGCACCAAAAATGATTACACACAAAAGGGGAAGTTCCGTAGGAACGGCAAATATAAATGCGAACAGGAACATTTGTTTTAAAGCGTTTGCCCTATGGCGGAAGTCCATCGTTTTATCGGTATGAAATTCTATTTCATAAGACCATGTCAACATTCGTATCCCTAGAAATATCGCTTGATCCGGTTTTGCCATTAAGTAAAACTGGCAGTCCCCAACTTTTCGCTTGATCCCTAAAAATAAAAACATTCATGAATTAGGACTTCACAAACGGGAATGAAAGAGGAGTTTATCCGTATAAGTAGAATATTCACAT
>JGI2924J29684_1077289_pt1 | contig 15445 bp, 11 predicted proteins | sample BenlonsequencITS_FD_29684 | JGI IMG/M metagenome (IMG submission 29684)
CGCCATGGAAGACGGCCTGCGCTTCGCGATTCGCGAAGGTGGTCGTACCGTTGGTGCTGGCGTGGTTGCCAAGATCGTCGAATAACGATTGATCTGTTTGAAGCAGGTCGGCATAATAGTCGGCCTGACTCTTTCTAGGCCAGTAGCTCAATTGGCAGAGCGGCGGTCTCCAAAACCGCAGGTTGGGGGTTCGATTCCCTCCTGGCCTGCCATTTTCAATAACGAAATTGGCAGTCTTTACAAGGTTCTAGCAGATGAATATCAAAGCTGAAGCCAATGACGCGCGCTTCGATCTGGTGAAGTGGTTTGTTGTGGCTGCTTTGGTGGTGGTTGCCGTTGTCGGTAACCAATATTACTCCGCTGAGCCGATTCTTTATCGTGTCCTTGCGGTTCTGGCAATTGGTGTGGTTGCTGCGTTTGTCGCGTTGCAGACCTCCAAGGGTCGATCTTTCGCGGTGCTGCTGAAAGAGGCGCGCGGCGAGATTCGCAAGGTCGTTTGGCCGACCCGTCAGGAGACCACTCAGACTACGTTGATCGTTGTCGTTGTGGTGCTTGTGATGGCGCTGCTGTTGTGGGGGCTTGATTCCCTTCTCGGCTGGTTGGTTTCCATGGTTGTTGGTTAAGGGTGTCTCGTGGCTAAGCGTTGGTATGTTGTGCATGCTTACTCGGGTTACGAGAAGCACGTCATGCGCTCCCTGGTTGAGCGCGTCAAGCTTGCCGGCATGGAAGATGAGTTCGGTGAGATTCTTGTTCCGACCGAAGAAGTGGTCGAGATGCGTAATGGGCAGAAGCGCAAGAGTGAGCGCAAGTTCTTTCCTGGCTACGTTCTCGTCCAGATGGAAATGAACGAGGGTACTTGGCACCTCGTCAAGGATACGCCTCGTGTAATGGGCTTCATTGGTGGTACGGCGGACAAGCCGGCGCCCATTACCGATAAAGAAGCAGAAGCTATCCTGCGTCGCGTTGCTGACGGAAGTGATAAGCCGAAGCCTAAGACGCTCTTCGAGCCGGGTGAGGTGGTGCGTGTGGCGGATGGTCCGTTCGCAGACTTCAATGGTGTGGTTGAAGAAGTCAATTACGAGAAGAGTCGGATCCAAGTCGCGGTCCTGATCTTCGGCCGCTCTACGCCGGTAGAGTTGGAGTTCAGTCAGGTCGAAAAGGTTTAACTGGACGAAGCATCCCGACCCCGCAGCTAAAGGCTGCGGGGTTTTGTCGTCATCGGGATAAATCAGCAATGGGGAGCCGCAAGGCGTTATAACCCGTAACGGAGTAACTATGGCTAAGAAGATTCAAGCTTACATCAAGCTTCAGGTAAAGGCCGGTCAGGCTAACCCGTCGCCGCCCGTTGGTCCTGCTCTGGGTCAGCATGGCGTGAACATCATGGAATTCTGCAAGGCATTTAATGCTCGGACCCAGGGCCAGGAGCCAGGTCTGCCGACTCCCGTGATCATTACCGTTTACAGCGATCGCAGCTTCACTTTTGAAACCAAGAGTACTCCGGCTGCGGTGCTGCTTAAGAAGGCTGCTGGAATCACCAGCGGTTCCGCTCGTCCCAACACCCAGAAGGTCGGCACCGTTACTCGTGCACAGTTGGAAGAGATCGCCAAAACCAAGCAGGCTGATCTGACTGCTGCCGAAATGGAAGCTGCCGTACGAACCATCGCAGGTTCGGCTCGCAGCATGGGCCTGAATGTGGAGGGTGTGTAATGGCTAAGTTGACCAAGCGCCAGAAGGCTATCGCCGAGAAGATCGAGACCGGCAAACAGTATGCTTTCGAAGACGCTGCCAAATTGCTGGCGGAAGTCTCTGCAGTCAAGTTCACCGAGTCGTTCGATATCGCGATCAACCTTGGTGTGGATCCGCGCAAATCAGACCAGGTTGTTCGCGGTGCCACCGTTCTGCCGAACGGTACTGGCAAGACTGTCCGCGTTGCCGTGTTCACCCAAGGTCCAGGCGCCGAAGCCGCTCTGGCCGCTGGTGCTGATCGTGTTGGCATGGACGAGCTGGCTGCTGAAATGAAAGGCGGCGATCTGAATTACGACGTAGTGATCGCGTCCCCGGATGCCATGCGCGTGGTCGGTCAGTTGGGTCAGATTCTCGGTCCGCGCGGCCTGATGCCGAACCCGAAGGTCGGTACCGTGACTCCGGACGTTGCTACTGCGGTCAAGAACGCTAAGGCCGGTCAAGTACGTTTCCGTACTGACAAGAACGGCATTATCCACACCTCTGTGGGCAAGGTTGGTTTCGAAGCTGGTCAGCTGAAGCAGAACGTTGAAGCGTTGCTCTCGGATCTGAAGCGTCTGAAGCCTTCCACTTCAAAAGGTATTTACGTCAAGCGCGTGACCCTGAGCACCACTATGGGTCCGGGACTGGTCATTGATCAGGCTTCCCTGGAAGCGTAAGACAGCAGCGCCCCGCTCGCGGGGCGTTTGAAAGATTGGGGTCCCTGCCTGGCGGGGGCTATCCAAGACCGTAGGCGGCGCAAGCCTTAAACCAAAAGCCTACGCAGAGGTGCTCCCGATTCGTACCGAATCAGACACCAAATCCCGTCCGGTTTCGACCGGATGAACCGGTAACATCCAGGAGTGTAACCCGTGGCAATCAAACTCGAAGACAAGAAGGCCATCGTCGCTGAAGTCAACGAGGCTGCCAAAGCTGCCCTGTCCGCTGTCGTGGCTGATGCCCGTGGCGTGACCGTGGGGGCCATGACCGGACTCCGTAAAGAGGCCCGCGAAGCTGGCGTTTACGTGCGCGTTGTACGTAATACCCTGCTGCGCCGCGCTGTTGATGGCACTCAGTTCGAAGTGCTCAACGACGTGTTCAAAGGCCCGACCCTGATTGCGTTCTCCAATGAACATCCGGGCGCTGCTGCTCGTATCTTCAAGGAGTTCTCCAAGGGTCAGGACAAGTTCGAGATCAAGGCCGCTGCGTTCGAGGGTCAGTTCCTCGCAGCCAATCAGATCGACGTGCTGGCAACTCTGCCGACTTACGACGAAGCCATTTCTCAGCTGATGAGCGTTATCCAAGGCGCTACCAGCAAGCTGGCTCGTACATTGGCGGCCGTTCGCGACCAGAAAGAAGCTGCTGCTGCTTAAGCGGTTGGCTACTTTCGCAATCACTTTTTGAATTAGATGGCCGCAGGCCGTCACCTAAATACAGGAACTAGAGTCATGGCTCTGACCAACGAAGACATCATCAACGCCGTTTCCGAAATGTCCGTGATGCAGGTTGTTGAACTGATCAAGGCAATGGAAGAGAAGTTCGGCGTTACCGCTGCTGCTGCTACCGTAGCCGCTGCCGGCCCGGCTGCCGCTGCTGTCGAAGAGCAAACCGAGTTCACCATCGTTCTGGCCGAAGCTGGCGAGAAGAAGGTCAACGTGATCAAGGCAGTTCGCGAGCTGACCGGTCTGGGCCTGAAAGAAGCCAAGGCTGTCGTTGACGGCGCCCCGGGCGTGGTCAAGGAAGGCGTTTCGAAGGAAGAAGCCGAAGCTGCCAAGAAGGTTCTGGAAGAAGCAGGCGCCAAAGTCGAGCTCAAGTAAGCGACGACCTTGCGTCTACAGCCCGAGCGACTCGCGAAAGGCTGATGGCTGGTGGCTCTTGCCACCGGCCTTTTTCCGTTATGGAAAGCCAGCCACGCTGGCTGTTCCTCGGAAAGCCACCTCAGGGTGGTGCGAATCAAGGGATTCGCAAGATTTTCTGGCTGCTCCCGTCGGGAGAAGCCAACAAGCAGGTGACCAAGCTGGGGAACGCTGATGGCTTACTCATACACTGAGAAAAAACGTATCCGCAAGGACTTTAGCAAGTTACCGCACGTGATGGACGTGCCGTATCTTTTGGCCATCCAGCTGGATTCGTATCGCGAATTCCTGCAGGCGGGAGCGACCAAAGATCAGTTCCGCGACATTGGCTTGCATGCAGCCTTCAAATCCGTTTTCCCGATCATTAGCTATTCCGGCAATGCAGCGCTGGAATACGTCGGCTATCGCCTTGGTGAGCCGGCTTTCGATGTCAAGGAATGTGTCCTGCGCGGCGTGACATTTGCTGTCCCGCTGCGTGTAAAAGTGCGCCTGATCATTTTCGACAAAGAATCGTCGAACAAGGCCATCAAGGACATCAAGGAACAGGAAGTTTACATGGGGGAGATCCCCCTGATGACCGAGAACGGTACCTTTATCATCAACGGTACCGAGCGCGTCATCGTTTCCCAGCTGCACCGCTCGCCAGGCGTATTCTTCGACCACGACCGCGGCAAGACTCACAGCTCCGGCAAGCTGCTGTACTCGGCGCGCATCATTCCTTACCGTGGCTCTTGGCTGGACTTCGAGTTCGATCCGAAGGACGCCGTCTTCGTTCGTATCGACCGTCGTCGCAAGCTGCCGGCATCGGTGCTTTTGCGTGCGCTGAATTACAGCACCGAAGAGATCCTGGATGCCTTCTACGACACCAATGTCTTCCATGTGAAGGGCGAGACCCTTTCGCTGGAATTGGTGCCGCAGCGTCTGCGTGGTGAAATCGCCAGTTTCGATATCAAGGACGAAAACGGCAAGGTCATCGTCGAACAAGGTCGCCGTATCACCGCTCGCCACATCAATCAGCTCGACAAGTCCGGCATCAAAGAGCTCGAGATGCCGATGGACTACGTGCTGGGCCGCACCGTTGCCAAGGCGATCGTGCATCCGGCCACCGGCGAAATCATTGCCGAGTGCAACACCGAGTTGACCGTCGATGTCATGGCGAAGATCGTCAAGGCGCAGGTTGTCCGCTTCGAGACCCTGTACACCAACGACATCGATTGTGGTCCGTTCATTTCCGACACGCTGAAGATCGATTCGACCACCAACCAGCTCGAAGCTCTGGTGGAGATCTACCGGATGATGCGTCCTGGCGAGCCGCCAACCAAGGATGCAGCAGAGACGCTGTTCAATAACCTGTTCTTCGCCTCGGAGCGTTACGACCTGTCTGCAGTCGGTCGGATGAAGTTCAACCGTCGTATCGGTCGCACCGAGATCGAAGGTTCCGGTGTGCTGAGCCGCGAAGACATCGTTGCGGTCCTCAAGACGCTGGTCGATATCCGTAACGGCAAAGGCATTGTCGACGACATCGATCACCTGGGTAACCGCCGTGTCCGTTGTGTCGGCGAGATGGCCGAGAATCAGTTCCGTGTTGGCCTGGTACGTGTTGAGCGTGCGGTCAAAGAGCGACTGTCGATGGCCGAAAGCGAAGGCCTGATGCCGCAAGATCTGATCAACGCCAAGCCGGTTGCGGCGGCGGTGAAGGAGTTCTTCGGTTCCAGCCAGCTCTCGCAGTTCATGGACCAGAACAACCCGCTCTCCGAGATCACTCACAAGCGCCGTGTTTCAGCTCTTGGCCCGGGTGGTCTGACCCGTGAGCGTGCCGGCTTCGAAGTTCGTGACGTACACCCGACCCACTACGGCCGCGTGTGCCCGATCGAAACGCCGGAAGGTCCGAACATCGGCCTGATCAACTCGCTGGCCGCTTATGCCCGCACCAACCAGTACGGCTTCCTGGAAAGCCCGTATCGTGTGGTCAAGGAAGGCGAAGTTACCGATGAGATCGTCTTCCTCTCGGCAATCGAGGAAGCTGACCACGTGATCGCCCAGGCCAGCGCCAAGCTGGACGGCCGCAAACTGGTCGACGAACTGGTTGCCGTGCGTCACCTGAATGAGTTCACCGTCAAGGCGCCGGAAGACGTAACCCTGATGGACGTGTCGCCAAAACAGGTCGTCTCTGTCGCTGCCTCGCTGATTCCGTTCCTTGAGCACGACGACGCCAACCGCGCCCTGATGGGTTCGAACATGCAGCGTCAGGCCGTGCCGACCCTGCGTTCGGACAAGCCTCTCGTCGGTACCGGCATGGAGCGCAACGTGGCGCGCGACTCCGGCGTCTGCGTGGTTGCTCGTCGTGGCGGTGTGATCGATTCGGTCGACGCCAGCCGCGTGGTCGTGCGCGTCCATGATGCTGAGGTCGAGACCGGCGAAGCGGGTGTCGACATCTACAACCTGACCAAGTACACCCGTTCCAACCAGAACACCTGCATCAACCAGCGTCCGCTGGTTCGCAAGGGTGACGTGGTGGAGCGCGGCGACATCATGGCTGATGGTCCGTCCACCGATATGGGTGAGCTGGCGCTCGGGCAGAACATGCGCGTCGCGTTCATGCCCTGGAACGGTTACAACTTCGAAGACTCCATCCTCCTCTCGGAGCGTGTGGTTCAGGAAGACCGTTTCACCACTATCCATATCCAAGAGCTGACCTGTGTGTCGCGTGACACCAAGCTTGGCCCAGAGGAAATCACCGCGGACATCCCCAACGTGGGTGAGGCTGCGCTGAACAAGCTGGACGAAGCGGGCATCGTCTACGTCGGTGCCGAAGTCGGCCCGGGCGATATCCTGGTCGGCAAGGTCACCCCGAAAGGTGAGACCCAGCTGACTCCGGAAGAAAAGCTGCTGCGTGCGATCTTTGGTGAGAAGGCGTCCGATGTTAAGGACACCTCGCTGCGGGTGCCGACTGGCACCAAGGGCACCGTTATCGACGTGCAGGTGTTCATCCGTGACGGCGTCGAGCGTGACTCTCGTGCGCTGGCGATCGAGAAGATGCAGCTCGACGAGATTCGCAAGGACCTCAACGAAGAGTTCCGCATTGTCGAAGGCGCGACTTTCGAGCGTCTGCGCTCGGCTCTGGTGGGCGCGACTGCCGAGGGCGGTGCTGGCCTGAAGAAAGGCGCGGTAATCACCGACGAGATCCTCGACGGTCTGGAGCATGGGCAGTGGTTCAAGCTGCGCATGGCCGAAGACGCACTGAACGAGCAGTTGGAGAAGGCCCAGGCTTACCTGTCCGACCGCCGTCAGCTGCTCGACGACAAGTTCGAAGACAAGAAGCGCAAGCTGCAGCAAGGCGATGATCTGGCGCCTGGCGTACTGAAGATCGTCAAGGTTTACCTGGCGATCAAGCGTCGCATCCAGCCGGGCGACAAGATGGCCGGTCGTCACGGTAACAAGGGTGTCGTCTCGGTGATCATGCCGGTCGAAGACATGCCGCATGATGCCAACGGTACGCCGGTCGACATCGTGCTCAACCCGCTGGGTGTGCCGTCGCGTATGAACGTCGGTCAGATCCTCGAAACCCACCTGGGTCTTGCGGCCAAGGGTCTGGGTGAGAAGATCAACCTGATGCTGGAAGAGCAGCGCAAGGTTGCCGAGCTGCGCAAGTTCCTGCACGAGATCTATAACGAGATCGGCGGTCGTCAGGAAAGCCTGGACGACCTGAGCGATCAGGAAGTCCTGGACCTGGCGAACAACCTGCGTAAGGGCGTTCCGATGGCTACTCCGGTATTCGACGGAGCCAAGGAGCGCGAGATCAAGGCCATGCTCAAACTGGCCGATCTGCCGGAAAGCGGTCAGATGCAGCTGTTCGATGGGCGCACCGGTAACAAGTTCGAGCGCACCACCACTGTCGGCTACATGTACATGCTCAAGCTGAACCACCTGGTCGACGACAAGATGCACGCGCGTTCCACCGGTTCCTACAGCCTGGTTACCCAGCAGCCGCTGGGTGGTAAGGCGCAGTTCGGTGGTCAGCGCTTCGGGGAGATGGAGGTCTGGGCACTGGAAGCCTATGGCGCCGCGTACACCCTGCAGGAAATGCTCACGGTCAAGTCGGACGACGTGAACGGGCGGACCAAGATGTACAAGAACATCGTGGACGGCGATCACCGCATGGAGGCCGGCATGCCGGAATCCTTCAACGTGTTGATCAAAGAAATCCGCTCGCTCGGTATCGATATCGATCTGGAAACCGAATAACCACGCACCGCCTGCGCGGCATCCGGCACTAGCCGGTTGCCGCAGGTCCGTGAGGAGGAAAGGCCTTGAAAGACTTGCTGAATCTGTTGAAAAACCAGGGTCAAATCGAAGAGTTCGATGCCATCAAGATTGCCCTGGCTTCGCCCGAGATGATCCGTTCCTGGTCCTTCGGTGAAGTAAAGAAGCCGGAAACCATCAACTACCGTACGTTCAAGCCAGAGCGTGACGGCCTGTTCTGCGCCAAGATCTTTGGCCCGGTAAAGGACTACGAGTGCCTGTGCGGCAAGTACAAGCGCCTCAAGCATCGCGGCGTGATCTGCGAGAAGTGTGGTGTTGAAGTCGCACTGGCCAAAGTGCGTCGCGAGCGCATGGCGCACATCGAGCTGGCTTCGCCGGTCGCCCACATTTGGTTCCTGAAATCGCTGCCGTCCCGCATCGGCCTGCTGCTGGACATGACCCTGCGTGACATCGAGCGCGTGCTCTATTTCGAGAGCTACGTCGTTATCGATCCGGGCATGACCACCCTGGAAAAGGGTCAGCTGCTGAATGACGAGCAGTACTTCGAAGCGCTGGAAGAGTTCGGTGACGACTTCGACGCCCGCATGGGTGCCGAGGCCGTGCGCGAGCTGCTGATCCAGATCGATCTGGAGCACGAAATCGGTCGTCTGCGCGAGGAAATCCCGCAGACCAACTCCGAAACCAAGATCAAGAAGCTCTCCAAGCGTCTGAAGCTGATGGAAGCCTTCTATGGCTCGGGCAACCTGCCGGAGTGGATGATCCTCACCGTGCTACCGGTACTGCCGCCGGATCTGCGTCCGTTGGTTCCGCTGGATGGCGGTCGCTTCGCGACTTCGGATCTCAATGATCTGTATCGCCGCGTGATCAACCGTAACAACCGTCTGAAGCGCCTGCTCGACCTGTCGGCGCCGGACATCATCGTGCGCAACGAAAAGCGCATGCTGCAAGAGGCCGTCGATGCACTGCTGGACAACGGCCGTCGTGGTCGTGCCATCACCGGTTCGAACAAGCGCCCGCTGAAGTCCCTGGCCGACATGATCAAGGGCAAGCAGGGTCGCTTCCGTCAGAACCTGCTCGGTAAGCGCGTGGACTACTCCGGTCGTTCCGTCATCACCGTGGGCCCGACCCTGCGTCTGCACCAGTGCGGTCTGCCGAAGAAGATGGCCCTCGAGCTGTTTAAGCCGTTCATTTTCGGCAAGCTGGAAATGCGCGGCATGGCCACCACCATCAAGGCGGCCAAGAAAATGGTCGAGCGCGAGCTGCCCGAGGTCTGGGACGTTCTCGCCGAAGTGATTCGCGAGCATCCCGTGCTGCTCAACCGCGCGCCGACTCTGCACCGTCTGGGTATCCAGGCATTCGAGCCGGTGCTCATCGAAGGCAAGGCGATTCAGCTGCACCCGCTGGTCTGTGCTGCGTACAACGCCGACTTCGACGGTGACCAGATGGCCGTGCACGTGCCGCTGACGCTGGAAGCCCAGCTGGAAGCGCGCGCGCTGATGATGTCGACCAACAACATCCTGTCGCCAGCCAACGGCGAGCCGATCATTGTGCCGTCGCAGGACGTGGTTCTGGGTCTCTACTACATGACCCGTGAAGCCATCAACGCGAAGGGCGAGGGTCGCGTGTTCGCTGACCTGCAGGAAGTCGACCGCGTATTCCGCGCCGGCGAAGCCTCGCTGCACGCCCGGGTGAAGGTGCGCATCAACGAAGTGATCAAGGATCGCGACGGCAGCATCACCAAGAACACCCGCATCGTCGACACCACCGTTGGCCGCGCGCTGCTGTTCCAGATCGTCCCGGACGGCATGGCCTACGACGTCGTCAACCAGCCGATGAAGAAGAAGGCAATCTCCAAGCTGATCAACCTGTGCTACCGCACTGTTGGTCTGAAGGACACTGTGATCTTCGCCGACCAGCTGATGTACACCGGTTTCGCCTACTCGACTATCTCCGGCGTTTCCATCGGCGTGAATGACTTCGTCATTCCGGATGAGAAAGCACGCATCATCGATGCGGCAACCGAGGAAGTTAAGGAGATCGAAAGCCAGTACGCGTCGGGCCTGGTAACTCAGGGCGAGAAGTACAACAAGGTGATCGACCTCTGGTCCAAGGCCAACGACGAAGTTTCCAAGGCGATGATGGCCAACCTCTCCAAAGAGAAGGTCATTGATCGCGATGGTAAGGAAGCCGAGCAGGATTCGTTCAACTCGATGTACATGATGGCTGACTCGGGTGCGCGGGGTTCGGCTGCGCAGATTCGCCAGCTGGCCGGTATGCGCGGCCTGATGGCCAAGCCGGATGGCTCGATCATCGAAACGTCGATCACTGCGAACTTCCGTGAAGGTCTGAACGTACTCCAGTACTTCATCTCCACGCACGGTGCTCGTAAGGGTCTGGCGGATACCGCACTGAAAACCGCGAACTCCGGTTACCTGACCCGTCGTCTGGTCGACGTCGCGCAGGATCTGGTGGTCACCGAGGTCGATTGCGGCACCGAGCAGGGTCTGTTCATGACCCCGCACATCGAGGGTGGCGACGTGGTCGAGCCCCTGGGTGAGCGCGTCCTCGGCCGCGTGATCGCGCGTGACGTACTCAAGCCTGGCACAGACGATGTGCTCGTGCCTGCCGGTACGCTGGTTGATGAGCAGTGGGTCGACTTCATCGAGCTGAACAGCATCGACGAAGTGGTCGTGCGTTCGCCGATTTCCTGTGAAACCCGCTACGGTATCTGCGCCAAGTGCTACGGCCGTGATCTGGCCCGTGGGCATCAGGTCAACATTGGTGAAGCAGTAGGTGTAATCGCTGCGCAGTCGATCGGTGAGCCGGGTACCCAGCTGACCATGCGTACCTTCCACATTGGTGGTGCGGCGAGCCGGACGTCGGCTGTCGACAACGTCATGGTCAAGAACGGCGGTACCATTCGCCTGCACAACCTGAAGCACGTCGAACGTGCCGATGGCGCGCTGGTCGCGGTTTCACGTTCCGGTGAGCTGGCGGTTGCGGACGATTTCGGTCGTGAGCGCGAGCGCTACAAGCTGCCGTACGGTGCGGTCATTTCCGTGAAGGAAGGCGACAAGGTTGATGCTGGTGCTGTGGTGGCCAAGTGGGATCCGCACACTCACCCGATCGTCACCGAGATGAAGGGTGTCGTGACCTTCGTCGGCATGGAAGAGAACATCACCATCAAGCGCCAGACCGATGAACTCACCGGCCTGACCAACATCGAGGTGATGGATCCTAAGGACCGTCCGGCATCGGGCAAGGACATCCGTCCGGCGATCAAGATGGTCGACGCCAATGGCAAGGAATTGCTGCTGCCGGGCACCGACGTGCCGGCCCAGTACTTCCTGCCGGCTAACGCTCTGGTGGGTGTGGCTGACGGTGCCGAGATCAATGTGGGTGACGTTATCGCACGTATCCCGCAGGAAACCTCGAAGACCCGCGACATTACCGGTGGTCTGCCGCGCGTTGCCGACCTGTTCGAGGCGCGTCGTCCGAAGGAGCCATCCATCCTGGCGGAAATCAGCGGTACGATTTCCTTCGGCAAGGAAACCAAGGGCAAGCGTCGCCTGGTCATCACTCCGACCGACGGTAGCGATCCGTACGAAGAGCTGATCCCGAAGTGGCGCCATCTGAACGTTTTCGAAGGCGAGCAGGTAAACAAGGGTGAAGTGATCTCCGACGGTCCGAGCAATCCGCACGATATCCTGCGTCTGCTGGGTGTCAGCGCGCTGGCCAAGTACATCGTCAACGAGATCCAGGACGTGTACCGCCTGCAGGGCGTGAAGATCAACGACAAGCACATCGAGACCATTCTGCGTCAGATGCTGCGCAAGGTTGAAATCACCGAGTCGGGCGATTCCAGCTTCATCAAGGGTGACCAGATGGAGCTGACTCAGGTGCTGGAGGAGAACGAGCGCCTGAGCGAAGAGGACAAGTTCGTCGCCAAGTACGTGCGCGTCCTGCTGGGTATCACCAAGGCTTCGCTGTCGACCGAGTCGTTCATTTCAGCCGCCTCCTTCCAGGAGACCACGCGCGTACTGACCGAGGCGGCCGTGACTGGCAAGCGCGACTACCTGCGTGGCCTGAAGGAGAACGTGGTCGTGGGTCGCCTGATCCCGGCTGGTACTGGCTTGGCCTATCACAGCGAGCGCAAGCGCAAGCGTGATGCTGACAAGCCGGTTCGCGTAAGCGCCGATGAAGTCGAAGCGGCTCTGACCGAGGCGCTGAACTCCAGCGGTAACTAAGTGCGCGGCCCCGGCGGCGAGCCGGGGTCCGCCTTGACGGTGGGCGAGAAGCTCTTTAGACTCTCGTACCCCTAATTTGGCGGGGCTTCGTGCCCTGCCATTTTTCGTTTGTGTCGAAAGACAACAGTGGAGCTAGTAGATGGCAACTATCAACCAGCTGGTACGTCAGCCGCGTAAGCGGGTCGTCGAGAAAAGCGACGTCCCTGCGCTGCAAAACTGCCCGCAACGTCGTGGCGTGTGCACTCGTGTGTACACCACCACGCCGAAGAAACCGAACTCTGCACTGCGTAAAGTGTGCCGCGTTCGCCTGACCAACGGCTATGAAGTCGCCTCGTACATCGGCGGTGAAGGCCACAACCTGCAAGAGCACAGCGTAGTGCTGATCCGTGGCGGTCGTGTAAAAGACCTTCCGGGTGTGCGCTACCACACTGTGCGCGGTTCGCTGGATACTTCCGGCGTTAAAGACCGTAAGCAGGGTCGTTCCAAGTACGGCGCCAAGCGCCCGAAATAAGCAGTATTTCTATTTATTTGAGTCGATAAGAGTAAGGTCGGGCGTGACTTGAAAGTTACCGTTCCGAGCTAACCTGAAGACCGTTTGAGGGCTTATCAATGCCAAGACGTCGTGTAGCAGCCAAGCGCGAGATCCTTGACGATCCGAAGTACGGAAGTCTGATCCTGGCCAAGTTCATGAACCACGTGATGGAGAGCGGCAAGAAAGCCGTTGCCGAGCGTATTGTTTATGGCGCACTGGACAAGGTGAAGGAGCGCAAGAACAGCGATCCCCTGGAAATCTTCGAAAAAGCACTCGATGCCATCGCTCCGCTGGTCGAAGTTAAATCCCGCCGTGTTGGCGGTGCTACCTACCAGGTTCCGGTCGAAGTTCGTCCTTCCCGTCGCAATGCCCTGGCCATGCGCTGGCTGGTAGACGCTGCGCGCAAGCGTGGCGAGAAATCCATGGCGCTGCGCCTTGCTGGCGAGCTGATGGATGCTTTTGAAGGTAAAGGCGCTGCAGTCAAGAAGCGTGAAGACGTGCACCGTATGGCTGAAGCCAACAAGGCCTTCTCGCACTACCGCTTCTAAATCAAGCGCAACTTTTACGAGGACCTTATTGTGGCCCGTACTACCCCTATCAACCGCTACCGTAACATCGGTATCTGTGCCCACGTCGACGCGGGCAAGACCACCACGACGGAGCGGATTCTGTTCTACACCGGCCTCAGCCATAAGATGGGTGAAGTGCACGACGGCGCAGCGACTACCGACTGGATGGTTCAGGAGCAGGAGCGTGGTATTACCATTACCTCTGCTGCTGTAACAACCTTCTGGCAGGGTTCGCGCGGTCAGTACGACAACTATCGCGTCAACGTCATCGATACTCCCGGGCACGTTGACTTCACCATTGAGGTGGAGCGCTCGCTTCGCGTTCTCGATGGTGCTGTGGTTGTATTCTGCGGTACTTCCGGCGTTGAGCCGCAGTCCGAGACCGTATGGCGTCAGGCCAACAAGTACGGTGTTCCGCGTATCGTCTACGTGAACAAGATGGACCGCCAGGGAGCCAACTTCCTGCGCGTAGTTGGTCAGATCAAGCAGCGACTGGGTCACACCCCGGTCCCGGTCCAGCTTGCTATCGGCTCCGAAGAGAACTTCGAAGGTCAGATCGATCTGATCAAGATGAAGGCCATCTACTGGAACGATGAAGACAAGGGCACCAGCTATCGCGAGGAAGAGATTCCGGCAGAGCTGATGGATCTGGCTGAAGAGTATCGCTCCAACATGATCGAGGCTGCGGCCGAGGCCAACGAAGAGCTGATGAACAAGTATCTCGAGGGCGGTGAGCTCACCGTTGACGAAATCAAGGCTGGTCTGCGTCAGCGCACCATTGCCTGCGAAATCGTTCCGGCTGTCTGTGGCTCGTCCTTCAAGAACAAGGGCGTGCCCCTGGTTCTCGACGCCGTCATCGACTTCCTGCCTGCGCCGACCGAGATTCCGCCGATTCAGGGTGTCAATCCGGACAACGAAGAGCAGGTCGACGAGCGTCATGCGCGCGACGACGAGCCTTTCTCTGCGCTGGCATTCAAGATCGCCACCGACCCATTCGTGGGTACGCTGACCTTCACTCGTGTTTATTCGGGCGTTCTGTCTTCCGGTGACTCGGTGATCAACTCGGTCAAGGGCAAGAAAGAGCGCGTGGGTCGGATGGTGCAGATGCACGCCAACCAGCGTGAAGAAATCAAGGAATGTCGCGCGGGTGATATCGCCGCTCTGATCGGCATGAAGGACGTCACCACTGGTGACACCCTGTGCTCGATCGAGAAGCCGATCATTCTCGAGCGTATGGACTTCCCGGAGCCTGTGATTTTGGTTGCTGTGGAGCCGAAAACCAAGGCTGACCAAGAGAAGATGGGTATTGCCCTGGGTAAGTTGGCTCAGGAAGATCCGTCGTTCCGTGTTCAGACCGACGAAGAAACCGGTCAGACCATCATCTCGGGTATGGGCGAGTTGCACCTCGACATTCTTGTCGATCGTATGCGTCGCGAATTCAACGTCGAGGCGAATATTGGCAAGCCGCAGGTTTCCTATCGCGAAACCATTACCAAGGACAACGTCGAGATCGAAGGTAAGTTCGTCCGTCAGTCTGGTGGTCGCGGTCAGTTCGGTCATTGCTGGATTCGTTTCTCCACTCCGGATGTGGACGAGAAGGGCAATATCACCGAAGGTCTGGTATTCACCAACGAGGTGGTCGGTGGTGTGGTTCCGAAGGAATATATCCCGGCGATCCAGAAAGGCATCGAAGAGCAGATGAAGAACGGCGTCGTTGCCGGCTATCCGCTGATCGGCCTGAAGGCTACCGTATTCGATGGTTCCTACCACGACGTCGACTCCAACGAGATGGCGTTCAAGGTAGCGGCTTCCATGGCTACCAAGCAGCTGGCCAGCAAGGGCGGCGGCAAGGTGCTTGAGCCGATCATGAAGGTCGAAGTAGTGACCCCTGAAGACTACATGGGCGACGTGATGGGTGACCTGAACCGTCGTCGCGGTCTGATCCAGGGTATGGAAGACTCGGTATCCGGCAAGGTTATCCGTGCCGAGGTTCCGCTCGGAGAGATGTTCGGTTATGCGACCGACGTCCGTTCCATGTCTCAGGGTCGCGCGAGCTACTCCATGGAATTCTCCAAATACGCTGAGGCTCCGGCGAATATCGTCGAAACACTCGTTAAAAAACAAGGTTGATTCAGCCCTTTAAGTAAGAGGTTTACTGTCGTGGCTAAGGAAAAATTCGAACGTAACAAACCGCACGTCAACGTCGGCACCATTGGTCACGTCGACCATGGCAAGACCACTCTGACGGCTGCTCTG
>JGI2924J29684_1077288_pt1 | contig 15440 bp, 23 predicted proteins | sample BenlonsequencITS_FD_29684 | JGI IMG/M metagenome (IMG submission 29684)
GCAATATTGCAATAGAGGTCGCATTTACCACGCGGTGATTCCAAAGTTTTTGCCTGTCTAAATCCTCTAATGACCCATTTCCTTGCTGTTTTATAATCTTCATTATCAAGTGCAACCTGGATCAAACCAACAATAGAATAGAGTTTAATGGCCACTGTTCCAAATTCATAAGCTTTCTCATATGCACTAACCGAAAGCTTATATTTAGTAAGTCTTCTATAGACCGTACCAAGGTTCATATATACTCGAGCTGCTTGATACCCGTCAGACCATAAAAATAGGCTCTTGCGAAAAGCCTTTAGACCTTGTTGATACTTTCCTCTAGCAGTATAAGCTGCACCTAACCCCAAAAGCACCTTTCCTTTAAAACGTTTTTCAATTTCATGTTTTGGAACAAATTTTGACGCTTCGAGGAACAATTGGATAGCTAATTCAAATTTGTTTTGAGAAGTTAAATTATAAGCGTCATACCAGTATAAATAATATCTTTTTAAATGGGTCGAGTCAGGGATATCGGAAGAAATTACCTTCTGGAGATGGGAAAGCATTGAAAAATCATTCAGCTCCGAGGCATCCAGAATTTGTTGTAAATAGGCAAGCAAATGATTTTCGGCAACACTTTCCAATAATACCTTTTCTGGGATCAACGAATCGTAGGAAGTACGAAGGAGTTCCTGAACAGTATGCAATGGTAAGTCAAGTTCTGCCGCCATACGAACAAGTATCGGTAATCGGGGATTTGTACGTTTAGCATTTAGAATATTACTCATATAGTTCTCACTAATGTGGCATCTCATAGCTAAAGATGATGGGAGTATATTGTTTCTTTTTAAATAAGCCTTTAATGCTGTGGCCTTTATTGTTTTTTGCATAATCAATTTTCCTCCCCATCAACTGCTGTTGTACATAAAAGCAGACCTTTGTATACACAGAAAGGCTGATCGATATACTCGATCACTTACTTCATCGCCCAAACAAAACCTTTTCTAAATTCCTCTCGATGACCCTTTTTGACTGCAATTCAAATACCAACTTATTTTTTGCCGCACTGTGCCTCGAACAGCGTTTTAAGTTCTAGGCGTCTCGCCATTCTGACATCTCGTTTTGTGAGTTCAGTCATCCAATCCGATCATTAAGTTTGAAACATATCACTTTTAAACAATCCTAATGTTTGTCGTTTTTTGTCAACTCAGAAATCTTCGACAAAATAGGATGTTTTATTTTCACCCTAATATTTACTTGGTTTTGTTATATTACAAAAAGGAAGGAGGGATTGGAATGAAAAAAGTTCTTTTATGTATTTTGTCCTGTAGCTGTTTAATTCTGACTTTACAGTTTGCTCCAAATTTGAACACCCATAAATCTGGTTACTCTCAGACAACTTTAACACAAAATACCATCTACCGTCCCAATATAGATCCAATTCAGGCTTAATTAATGGACCCCTTAGTCTTGGATAATCTTTAATAAGTATCCCAACGAAAGGCTTTTTAAACGCAAAAAAGATGAGGAGGTAAAATATTTAAATGAAAAAATTTCTATCATTTGCGTTCCTATCGTTAGTTATCTTAATCTTATCCGTTAGTCCTGTATATGCCACAAGTATGTGGGATTATAACATTAATGGCCAACAAATTCCAATCTCGTTTACTGAGTATTTTGATGCTCCAGACGGATCCTCATACGGGGTTACATATCCGCTTTCAGTCAATGGTTGTTGGCAGGAATGTTGGGACGGTACTCCATATGGGGAAGCCTATTTAGGTACATTATACTTAGGGGGAGAGGTAGATTATAATCCAGATAATGCTGATGTAACAGTAACCCCTGACGTTACTTACAATTATTCAAATACTTATCGCATTTCAACGCCTCAATCGTGGACATTGCATTCATCTGGTCAGCTTTATGATGAAGGGTACTCAAATCCTTGGGCAGAGTACAATACAGCATCAGTTTATACAGAAGGTCATGTAAACTTTTACAGCGACGGTTACAGCCCCAATAGCCAAGATATATATTACGATTGGACTTCACACAATTAAAATATTTATTAGAATGAGGTGAAATAATGCATAAGAAACATATTAAAATCTTGACTATAGCATTTGCATTAACAATGCTATTAGGAATGACTACTGTTGTATCAGCCGAAACTAATCCTTCAAATTCAGGTTCTACAAGTATTACATTAACTCCTTCCGGTCGTGCTGTTACAAATACTGATTCTACGATCTTGCCCCCTAAAGTAACTAACACAAAATATCCAAATGTTGTGGCTAAAATTTATTCAGAAGAAATTTCTGGAGCGCAACTAACTTCTCGAATTGCTTTAATTAAAAGGGATTATGAAAGATCGAATAAACCAAAAGCTGATACTCAGTATGAACAAATAGCTTTGCAACAATTAGTAAGGCGAGCGCTTATAAACCACGAAGTACAAGTCAGAGGAATTACAACCTCTGAGGAAGACGCTGCAACGGCAGCAACAAAGTCGGTCCAATATTTAATGAACTTAGACAACAATAATATTTATAAAAAGCAGTTTCTTGAAATGATAAAAGAGATGGGTTATTCAAGTCCGAACCAGTATGAAACAGACCCAATTATAATAGGATTTTATCAGGAACACTTAAATAGCGCTAAGTTGGAAAAGCAAGTTGTCAAGGAAATTTTACCCCCTACTGATAATGAAGTTGACTCTTACTTAGCCGCCCATGGTATAAAAAATAATTCTTCAATTAGTGATGAGATAAAACAAAAAGTTAAAATTAGCTTATATCAGCAAAGACAATCAGCCTATTGGACCAATTTTACCCAAAAGTTGATAGATGGAAATAACTACAATTTATTTGTAAACGTCAATATTCATTCTATCAATTAGGAAAAAGGAGTCGTCCAGAAACTCAAGTTTCTCGCGACTCCATAGAAAATATTCAATTCAAAAGTTTAACCGGAAATGTCCTTCCCGAGACAATAACCAGTTTTCTCATAATGTGGGCGCGATACAGTGCAATCCATTGTAGTTTAACATTACCTTTTCTAATCCATTGAGGATAAAACGGACACCAAAATAATATTTGGCATATCCAAAGACACTTTCTACCTCAATCGGTCTCGATCTACGCATTTTCTATCGTAATCACTGATTAGATTTGATTAATTCAGACCTCTTCCTTAAGCCCTTGAAGAATGAGAAGCATATATTGAGAATAATATAGACCAATTGACTGCAGGATTCGAATAAAACTTCATAAGGGGCTTGATATCACGATGTTCTCTTAAGAATATTATGGCACCAATAAAGTACAGGTTTCTAGCTTGAAAATAAATATTATTTCCAATATTATTGAAATAATTCTATATATTGTTTCTATTTTTTGTCCATATAATAAAAAGATAGGAGGATTATCATGTTTCGTAGAAAGATAATTTTTCTTGGAATACTCTCGTTATCGTTATTTCTGTTTGGCTGTAATCAAAAAAAAGTTGAAGAAGCACAAGTTAATCAAACACAGGTTCAAATACCAGTTCAGAAAGGTGATCACTTTCAGGTAGTTCAGGGTACTGTCGGGAATACTTCAAGTCCAAATATGGCAGATATAAATAATTTAAGAAATACTAAGTTTCCCGAGATAGTTGCAGAGGTCGGGGATTATAAAATCACAGGGTTACAATTAACTAAGGAAATTGCTTTAAAGAGAAATGATTATATTAATAATATTAAAAAGCCCCAGAGCGAAGCATTTTATGAAAAAGTTGCACTTGGATTATTAGTAAAAAACGCCCTAATTGATAATGAAGTGAAGAAGCAAGGATTAACGGTAACAGTGGAGGAAGCTAAAGCATATCTAGAGCAACAGGAAAAATCGATGACCTCACTACCAGATAGCGACCCTGCTAAAGAGGCTTATTTAAAAGATATAAAGATCAATGGGTTTGATAATGTATCCGAATATATTAATTCACAAAATGTAATCAATATGACTCAAACGATACTAGGTAGGGCCAAACTTAAAAACGCTGTATTACAGTCGATTTCACAAGATCAGAACGAGGCATCAAAGGCTTGGGATGATTATACGGAAAAGCTATTAGATCAAGGTAACTTCAAAATCTTATTACCTATTGATATAAAAGGTTATCAACAATTGGAAGCGCAGGTTGCTTTAAATAGATAATATTTCTCTGCTGATTTACTGGAGACAACCGGAGCGCCTTAATTGGTATGCCTTGCCAGTGGCCTAGGAGCAATTTTCCTTTATCTTCATTATTACAGGATTACCCATCCGGTTGTTATTTGCCAAACACATTTTAACCAATTGCATACAAAAAACACACTTAACATTCTTTGTTAATGCTTTTTTTAGTACATTTTCTAAATCTCAAACACTTATCCATAAAGGATTAGAGTGGTTTTAGTACATCGACAACTATATTTACCTTTTGGACCTATTTTTTATTGTATTCTTTTAGATCTTTCCCGGTAGCTGCATACCCGCAAATCGGACATCGATACAACCAGAACCTTTTTCCATAGTCCTCGCTGATGGGTTTACAACCATCGCCGTAGTATCTGGCGTTTTCAGCATCCAATTCGGCCGCCGTGCGAGCCTTTCCGCAACTTGGGCATTTTAGATTTTTCATTTAAACCAGCCTCGCTTTCTACTAGACCGTGATTACATCTTAAATAAGAACCACTTGCAAGTGCTTATTTCGTACTTAACTTCATAAATTTTCTGCAAACCATTGATAACACTTTGGCAACGAAAAATAATCATCTTATTTCCGGCCAATTTTTCCTCAGTCCGTAGAATAACCTTATCAACCTTAACAACAATCGGCTCACTCTGTTCAGTTGTGATCCTATACCTTATTGGATTTATCACACCCTCTTTCGTGAACCAGGAAAGCATTTCAATAGGCCGCATGAGAATTTTCATAGTTAATCACCTTTAAGCAGCTATTTGACTATTTGTCATATCGTAAGTTTGATAATTCGATATGAGTAATTCGTTTTTTAGGGAACTCTTGTCCTTTCGAGAAATAGAATAGCGAAGACTCACTTCTTCGATATTGAACCCACTATACAACTCCCTAATGTCTGGGTGGTCATTAATGCTTAGTAAGTATCGTCCTTGGAGACAAGATAAAGTATCTCTAAGCCTTATATGATCTTCTACCGTGAATGCCTCACTCCCCTGGGAACTATATCCCGTCAACCCGTAATACGGAGGATCACAGTAAAACAAGGTGCTGGGCCGATCATAACTTAAAATCAACTTCTCAAAATCCCTATTTTCAATGATCGTATTTAATAGCCGCGCTCTGGTCTGTTTTATTTCTTGTTCCAAGGTCTTAAGGACAAGTTTAGCTCCGGTAGGACTAATGATAAAACTTTGCATTCTTGCCCCAAAGCTAAAATGTACTAAATAATAGAATCGAACGGCCCGTTCTATATCATCTAATTCTTGCGGGTTTGCCCTTTTATAGTCTTCGAAAATCTGCCTGGAGACCAAAAGATATTCAAACGCTCGTATAAACTCCTGCGTTTTGTCACGTACAACTTTAAAAAAGTTAATAAGTTCACCATTGACATCATTCAGGACTTCTATCTTAGAGAGGGATTTTGCGAAGAGTACCCATCCCGCCCCGCCGAATACTTCAACATAACAAAGATGATCTTGGGGCAACATCTCTAGGATTCTATTTCGTAAGCGAAATTTTCCACCCATCCATTTTATCGGACTATTCATTATCCTCACTCCTCATGCAATTTTTAGAACGTATGTTTACTGTATTTGAACGTATGTTCTGTATCTATTTTATCAACTTCACAACCCATATGCAAGCAAAAGCACCCCAATTTTGAGGTGCAATTTACTTAGAGTACAACCATATTTCATTTCAGAACACGTTATCTTACCTTAAGTTCTATCGCGTAGAATATCCATGCTTTGCCGTTTTCATCGATGACCCGCGCCATAAGTTCGTTTGTCACGTCATGATGGAAGGTGGAGAGTAACTCAAATGTTGCTCCATCGATGGTTTGGACTTTCCTGTTTTTCTTGGTCATTGCTGTTACCGCTTGATGAGCTATAGCCATCGATATCTTCTCCCTTTATCTTTTCATGGTTAGGATTTCAGCCCGAATGCTTCATCAATCTCCTGAAAGGATACTATCCACCCTTCTTCCATTCCCCACAATCGTACCAATTCCATATACGTATCTCGAATTGTTTTGATCTCTCTGATGTTGGCGATCTCTGCCTTAGGGCCTCTTGCTCCGATCATCTTCATCCTGTCGATTGCCTTATCTAACAGGCCTCTTAATGTCTCTTCAACAGATTCTCTGTCGTCCACTTAATCATCCTCCTATGCCCTATGCTCTACGAGTATATATAATTCATCGCTCTGTTTTTGGAGCATTGCAAGAGGTTTTTATCGGCCTGGTACAGATTGTATGTCCACGTCATCTCCAGCAGCTTAGATTTTAGTGAACGTTGTTTTCTTACTTCCTCGTAGGCTTGGTTTATCATATGGGCTCTCAGCTGTTTAAACCATCGATGATGACTTTGATTTATGTTGATAAAGCCGGTTTGTTCCGCTGAGGTTCGATATTCCTTTAGCTCACCACTCGCCCAAGCACGAGCCAGACTAACCAAACCGTCAAAGGATGCCATAAAAACTGATGAACTCCAAACAATAGGCTGCGGGTACCCACGGAACCTAACGTTTTCATGCTAACCCCTCTCTTCTTGAGCCCATGTTATTGTGCCGGCCAGGGCCATCCAAAGGCCAATGACGATTAGAACATGGATCATTCGGCTCCCCCTCTTTCAAGAACCCTTAACTTATTCTCGACAGCCCACCATCCGCACTGATTGTGTACATAGTCACGTTGTCTCCGCAAATTGTAAACTCCATACAGCAATCCGCGCAGAAATAATGGCTTGCGCCAATACTTCTTACTGCCCGGCTTTGACAATGAACGCATTGTTGTTGTTTTACCGGAAGCATAACGTTGGTATATCTAGCTTTGGCTTTTTTACCCATCGTTTCAACCTCTCTCCTAGTCACAAGTAAAATGGTTCATATTTGCCCGTTATAACGCTGCCCGACTTTTTTAGGACAGTGTCACTTTTATTTTTAACAGGATTTTGGGGATTCTTTCGGTTTTGATTCAAGCGATTAACTTGTTCAACCGTCGTAATATTATGGAACTCGTAGTTTTCAAGAACCCTGTTTAAGTAAGCAATCAAACTGGAAAGGTCGTGCTTGATAACACAGCGTTTTAATCCGGCGATCACCACCGCCTCGGGATCGTGACAATTCGGGTTCGCACGGAATTTAGCACACCAGTCTCTAAGTATTTCGCGCTCAAACTCAGAGAGCTCACGTTTAAGGTTTATCTCGGCAAATTCAATCGCTTTCAGCCCCGTCACCTTACCAGGTTGCAGGGGTGGCGAAGTACTCTTTCCGTTACGCTCAAGGGGCTCTGCCTGACGAATATCGTTTTGACGCGTGCGAATATCAACATCATCATCAACATCAATAACGTTCTTTAGAGTCATCTCTGGGGTAATCTGTGGAGTAATCTGTGGTATTGTCGTGTCATTTTGAAACAGGGTTGTGTCATTTTGGATCAGGGTTGTCTCATCATGACACAAGGGTGTCTCATTTTGACTTAGGGGAATTTTATCGTGTAGCTGAAGGGGTGTGTCATTTTGAGACAGGGGTGTCTCACTCCTATTTCCATTATATTCTTTAATCATGATACTCCTGAGCTTCGACAATTCTTTGTGATTCAGGGCAAACCAGCGGGTTTTGTCATAAGGGTCTTTGTTGTAATTACCTTCGATAATCAGTTTTTTATCAAGAAGACTCTTCACTGTTCTGGCCACTGTCGAAACACTCCAAAAGGTAAAGGCCTTATCTTGCATATCTCTTACACTTTGGTAGGTCCAACGTTTGCCTTCGATATCGTGGTCCGTTATGTGGATCCAATATTCCAGTTGAAGCAGTAGTATGGATTCGTTTAAACCGATCTCGTCCGCTAACGCCGGCGATAATCTGAGGGAAAGTTCATTTAGAGTAAAGATTCTTGTCCGATGCATCTGATTGCTGCTAGAAGTTCCCATGTCCTTCTCCCCCCTCTTATGTAAAAGCTTTATGTATTCGCAGGAATAATTTCAACCAAAGTTAAACGATGAGCTTGTCCTAATTTGACTTCAAAGAACTTACTTTCTCAGTCAAATCGTTGATTTATGATGGCAACTCGCTTAGGTTCAGTATTCCTCTCAGGATAGAGTATCAACTAAGCGACAAGCTCTTTTACCGCGTTATAGGTCGTTATGAAGCTATGACCTAGAGCTGTATTTTACGTACAATTACATGAGAGGCCGAGTTCAATCCACTAACATCCGCCATCACAAGTATTGTCCCTTGTACCTCCTCACGCCTTGCGATCTTTGCCTCCACGCCCGGAATAATCCCTGAACCCGTGGGGATCACCATAACGCCATTTGTTCAAATGCGATCTCTTTCGTCACCCATCTTGAGTTATGAGCCAAACCTTGTGGCACAGCACTCATCAACATTCTGGCAACGCCCTCTGAGGTTTCTCGAAAGATGCACCAGTTACGGGCACTATGGGCACGGCCATTTTCATAAGTAATGACGATAGGGATCACCTTGTTGCCTTTGACAACTTGGGTTGGATACCAGGCCGGGTTATAAAGAAGCGTCTGAAACTCAAATCGGTCCTCTAAAAAAATTATCACGATGTCATTCGTTTGTTTGTTTATCTCTAAAACGGTCTCCGAAATCCGATAGCACCTTGAAAATTGGTCATCAGTCATAAAGGAATCGTAATCACCAACCTGATGGAGGATCCGTTCTATTTCCTTTTGGAAATTCAACATGTTACTCACTCTCCAAGTATGAGTTAAGGCTCTATGAATGGTTGCCGATTGTTCATTTACCTTACATCGCAGGTGTGCTAGCTCTTCGCTGCTCAAATATTAGACATGGTGTTTTACTGGTTCGACCCGTACATTGACCATAATGATAGGCATTGCGAGTACATTCTCGACATTCCGGAGTTAATGTCATGACAATCCTGAGGGCTTCAAGATCCTTTAATTTCGGTGAACCCTTCGAATCTCTGATTTTACTGATGGACTGAATTACGTCTTCCCGTTTTACGTTCACATCGACACAGCCTTTCTTGGATCAATCTAGCTTAATACCAAGTCCTTGGGTCCTTAACGTGCAACCACATTCCATCTTTGAAATCTACTCTCAGATAGTTTCCACTGCCTTCATCCCATGTAGCAGCAACATTCACAGGGCAATGCTCCTCGGGAAATTCCCAGCCTCTGTAAAAGCGGTCCAGAAACGCTGTAAAGAGTTCTTGTTGCTCGGTGGTGAGTTTTTCGAATCCTTCCACCTTTTTGGGTTGAGGCAAACGTTTCCCCTTATGACTCAGCCATTGTTTTTCCGGAATTTCATCACCGGTGAGGCACGTCGGAGAGCCGCAGTCCAGTAGAAAAGAATCACATTCGTTACACATTATGACGCCTCCTTTTCAAACATCTTTTCGTTGGTGTAGTTCGGCGTCTGTTCGATTCAAAGCAACCCGAAATTTATTAAGATATTCCATACCTCATTCAGGTCCCTTTAGCACTTTCGTCTATCTCGTATTGAATTAATGCCGATTCTTGCCTCTCAGGCTATTTTGCTGTCCAGCTTCAAAGCGTGTAAGGTCCTTCGTGACAACAGTGACTGAAAATCAACGGCCGAGGCCTGAGGTTGTTCCAGTGGTACATCGCAATCAATTTTTGCTAATTTCCAACTTAATAAAGCCTGGTCTTTAAACTCCACGAGTTTTCTTGTAGCTTTAATGCCTAAAAAAAATATCCAGATACTGTAAGAGGTCTTTTAAGGACAGCCCTTGTTTTAGAATCGGCCACACTGTTTTTTCTCCAATGCTTGGAACTCCGGGAATATTGTCGGCCCGATCACCCACCAAGGCTTTATAATCAACCCACTGACCGGGATCGATTCCGTAGATTTCTTCGTGACTAAAGTAAGTTAACGTCTGAGGTTGTTTTCTGGGCCTTAGATAATCCACCAGCACGTTCCGACTGATTATCTGAAAGAGATCTCTGTCCCCGAAAACGATCCGTACAAATTCCTTGGATTTTGAGGCCAATGTCCCTATGACATCGTCTGCCTCATAACCGCTGACTTCTAACTGAGTAATACTTAAATTTTCCAGGGCTTTTTTTGCTCGAGGAATTTGTTCAGAGAGTTCCCGTGGTGTTGGCTTTCGAGTAGCCTTATAGGCCGGGTAAAGCTGACAGCGAAAGGTTGGAGCATCATAATCCCAGCAAGCAGCCATCATGGTCGGCTTATACGCATGATGAAATCTAAGCACCCAGTTCACGAGACCGGAAACAGCATGGATAGGCAGACCTTTCGCATCATATAAAGGGTGTCTCCCGTAAAAAGATCGCGCAAGCAGGTTGTTAGCATCAATGAGCAAAAGCATTTTCAATCCTCCTTTCTCGTTGTTAAAACAAGGTCAATTGTGCTTGCTTTTTAGCCATATTTAACTGTAAAGGACTTTTCTTATGGTGATGACTGCGGACGGTCGGTGGAACGTCAAAACCCGAGAGAACCATTTGCGACGAATTAAGATACTTGGCAACCATCTTTGTACGAGCTCTGATTAAATATGTGGATATGTTCCGCGCGCTGCAGCCCATGTACTGAGCCGCCTCGGTCGGACCTAAACCATTGAGCCAGCACATGGTAACTGCCTCATATTCCATAATCGTGAGTCCATCCATAAGTTCCCGAACCATCGCCGATTCATGCCATTCGTCCTTCATCTCGAACGGATCCAAGAACTCTATTTTAGCCTTAACATTAATAAGTTCGGGATCACTAAGAAGGATTTCATCATTAGTATTCTGGTAATGCACGCGTTTTTCTAGATCTGGCTTATATTCTGGATGATGTTTACGGAGAATATATAAATCAATAAGCCATTCTTTTATAAGCTGCGCTCTTTGCAGATCGTACGGCTGCCTTTTCAAGTCGCTTTGGCATTGCCGCAAGTAGTTAATCGCGATTTCCAATTCATCAAGCCCAGATGCATGTTGAGATAAAATTTCGGGTTGCATCTCTCCTTCCCCCTTTCCATATGTAGAGTGTTACTCTTTAAGTAAATAGCTAGAAAAGAATCTTCCATTCTACCCAAGCCTTGATGTAAAATATCTTTAAAGCAGATAAACTAATAGAAAATGTAGCCATGATATGATAGTAATTAGCATGCATTCTTGAAAATAATTTCTTTTTCAAATGATTAATTTAAGTCTGAGAAATTGGGGAAAATGACCTTTTTCTAGAGAAGTGCGATTTTGTAGAATTGATAATAAAGATTAATGAATCTCGATATCGACTTATACATGACAAACCTTTGAATTACAGATAGAAGGAATCTTCCGAGATAAAATAGTGTTATAATTCTAATTACTTGCGGCTATCTTTTCTTTTGAATAATTATTACAACCAGTAAGCATAGCTTTAGCCAAAATACGAGCATACAAAGTTTTAAGGGATGATTGCTGTTCCCGATTAAGTTGGTTCCAATTACTTGTTATTGTGACAACCGCCGCCATAGTAATCACCTCAGGTTAATTTTCTATGGGTTAAAAACCTTATAAACACGTACCAGTTATTCCGGTACATACATTTAATTCCGAAATTACCCATTCTTTCAAACAAGCCCTCAAATAGACTAATTTCTTTATTTAAATTGTTTCTAAGAAAGGCATCACACTTCCCTTGTGATACCTCAGAGAATCCCATTTACTTCACATTATGTGAAATCAATTAGAAAAAAAAACTTCCTCAAGTGATAACCCGTATTCTTTGCAAATCTTAATTGCTAAGGACTTTGAAATGTCTCTTTTACCATTTACAAGCATTGAGTAGTAGCTGCTGCCAATTTCGAGCCTTTTCATTATTGACTCTTTAGATAAATCATTATCCATTCGAATTTGTTCTAAGATATGCATTTAAACACCTCCCCTAAGAATATTAACAATTTCACGATGTGTTAAATTGAGTATATTTCACACTTCGTTAAATGTCAATACATTCTTGTCATTTTGTGAACTTCGGTTTCCATTTCACAAATTGTGATATAATAGTTTAAACAAGTAATTGGAGGGGTTGCAATGTTTGGGCAGAGGCTTGAGCTATTATTAACTGAAAAGGGTATTCAGCAATCAGTTTTAGCTGAGCATCTGAATATGGCTGATTCTACTATTAGTCAATGGAAAACTGGTAAGCGTTCTCCTGATATTGAATCCCTTAAGAATATTGCTAAATTTTTTAATTGCACCATCGACTATCTCGTTGGGTTCTCCGATCAACGAAAGTCAGTAGAGCAGACGAAAAGCGAAGATGAGGACGAATTTGATTTTATTCTTGCTGCAAATAAAGAAGGTGAGTATGGACGAGAACCTTCACTTGAACTTAGATCGATAATTAAAAACGTCCTCAAAGAAGAGCTACAAAAGATGCGAAAAAATGAAACTACCAACCGATAAGGGAAGGTAGTTTCAATATTTATCGAGATATACGACATTATGAGACATATTTCGAGCGAGGAAAACTGCATGGAAAGACTTTGGAACATTATAGAAAAAGAAAATATTAAAGTGCGATATGAAGATCTTTCCCGCGCACCTGAACGAATACACGGTCTTTATCTTTATGATAATAGAATAGGCCCCTTAATTATTCTCGACCAACACCTTCATTCCTTACATCGGTTACATAGATGCGTATTAGCAGAAGAGATAGGTCACTTTTATACTGCTGCTCGAACGAATCTCCTAATAGCACACACTTCTGCTAATCTTAAAACTATGGAGTCACAAGATGAACTGAAAGCAGCACGTTGGGCTACGGACTTTCTGATCCCCGATAATGAATTTGTAAAGGCGCTTGAAGACGGCAACCATAATTGCTTTGATTTAGCCGATTATTTTAGCGTGACCGAATGGTTTATGTATCGAAAACTCGAATTCTTCAAAATACGTTTTGGAGACACAGAGTTAAAATTCAAAGGTAGGGATTTATTCAAGACCGCTATGGTACATAGTAATATAAAAATCAGTTAAAATCTGCTTTTAGATACGAACAAAAATTAAGTCGTCTTTTTTAGTCCTCTTTCCTTATTAATTTTGTCCCAAAGAGATTTGATCAATATCTGAGAGTATATACGGCATAGATATTCCTGGTGCTCTTTAGTGAGTTGATCCCAGTTACTTTTAATGGTGATGTTTGCTTTAGCCATAGTCTCACCCCCATAAATCCTATGCGTGGGGGCTTATTTACAAGGCCTATCCAAAATTAGGAGTGATTGGTTTGATTGTTGCTATATATGTTCGCGTGTCAACTGATCAGCAAGCAGAAAAAGGATATAGCATCGAAACTCAACTTACCGAATGTCGAAAGAAAGCTCATGAAATTCCCAACGTCTTAAGTGTTGAAGAATTTATTGAAGATGGCTATTCTGGTGCTTATTTAGAGCGTCCAGCATTAGATGAGCTCCGAAATGCTTTACGAGAAAAACGTTTCGGAGCTGTTATCGTCTATGATCCAGATCGGCTGGCTCGTAATCTCACCCACCAACTTTTAATTACAGATGAAATAGAAAGTAGTGGTGCCCAGCTTCATTTTGTTAATTTCGAATGGCAAAATACTCCGGAAGGAAAACTATTTTATAGTATCCAAGGAGCTGTCAGCGCTTATGAACGCGAAAAAATTAGAGAGAGAATGCAACGTGGCAAGAGAGGAAAGGCTCTATCAGGCAAAGTAATTAAAAACAATCATCCTTATGGATATAACTGGGATGCCGAAAGGTCCGTTTATACGATTAACGACGATGAGGCAAAAATGATCCGGCAGATATTTTCCTGGGTAGTAGAGGATCATCTAGGCATTAGAGCTATTGCAACACGTCTAGCTCAGTTACAGTATCCAACCAGGACTGATATAAACAGTTGGAATATTGGGACAGTTCATGACATTATCACACGTGAAACATATGCGGGTATACATTGGGTTAATAAAGAATATAAAACAAAGATTGGTCAAAACAAGTTTAAGAGAGGCACTCGAAAACCCTCAGAGTGGATTGCAGTGCCCATTCCTCCAATTATAACCCGTGAGATCTGGGAAGCCGCACAAAGACAATTGCAACTTAATAAACGCATTACCAAGCAACCTTTTGATTATCAATACTTATGCCGAAATCTTATCGTTTGTCCGCTCTGTGGGCAGCATATGCGATCCGTACACAGTGGATCAAGAAGAAAACAATATTACGCTTGTAAGACAGGCAGAGCAATGAGTGGTAAAAGCCATCTTGGCGAAACAAATAAATGCCCAGCCCGTCAAATCCCTGCTAAAGACCTAGATGAAAGCATATGGCAATATATATCGAACATGCTTAAGAATCCTTCCATAATGTCCGAAGAATTAAGCAAAACTAATAAATCAAATGACACGATTGGGCTTCAAGAGGCTGGAATAAGGCTTAAAAATAAGGAAGATAAACTTCTTCAGGAACGCGACAAAGTTACACTTCTTTTCCGGCAAGATCTTATAGATCTGAACATGGCCGAGAAACAGTTGACAGAAATTAAGAACTCTTTAGCCGAAATAAAAGTTCAACGGTTGCAACTTGAAAAAGAATTAGAAAATAATCTTCTACCGTCAGCATCTGAAAACTTTTTAAATAAGCTAAATGAGCTTGCACTCTTAGCGGACACAGAAGATCCTAAATTACGACGTCACGTTATTACAAGTGTTGTTAAAGAAATTCAAGCCCAAAGAATGGATACACGGAATGTTGGGGCCACTTTTGGCGCCGAAATAAGAACACATATTACATTCGGAGTCAATTGAATTAGTTTGCCAGTCATAAGACCTCATGAGAATAATTCATCAAAAAAAATCTCTGTAGAGTTGGATTTGCGGTTAGCTATATTAGATTTAATTATCAGTTCTAGTTATACGTATTTTTGTAGGAGCTATTGTTATGCCCCATGTGATCTATTTGCATTCAGACTTAACAAGGGCGAGACGCACATCGGATGATTTGGAAGAAGCCAAAAAACACTTTCGAATGGAGCGTTTTGATATCGTTTTCGCAATGAACATCGCCTTTCTGGTCAATGCAGCCATGGTGGTGGTAGCAGCAGCCGTTTTTTTTAACCAAGGACCCGTTGACTCGATCGAACAGGCGCATAAATCTTTGGCTCCTTTGCTTGGGAATTTATCCAGTGGAGCGTTTGGGATGGCGTTGCTCGCCTCGGGACTTTCGTCTTCCACTGTTGGCGCAATGGCTGGGG
>JGI2924J29684_1077287_pt1 | contig 15408 bp, 11 predicted proteins | sample BenlonsequencITS_FD_29684 | JGI IMG/M metagenome (IMG submission 29684)
GTACATGGAGATCGAGGAGTCGAAGGTCGACGTCGCTCACGAGGCGACCGTCGGCAAGATCGGCGACGAGGACATCTTCTACCTCCAGTCGCGCGGACTGGACGACGACGACGCCAAGAAGATGATCGTCGCCGGCTTCATCGAGCCGATCACGGAGGAACTGCCGATCGAGTACGCCGTCGAGCTCAACCGACTCATCGAGCTCGAGATGGAGGGGAGCCTCGGGTAATCATGAGCACGCAGGTACACGCAACGATCTCGGAGGAGACGGTTCGGGAGATCAGCGACGCAAACGACGAGCCCGAGTGGCTCACGGAGACGCGTCTCGACGCGCTCACGAGCCTCTCGGAACTCGACATGCCGCCGGTCATCCGCACGCCCGGCCGCGACTGGACGAACCTCGACGCGCTCGACTTCGACTCCCTCGTCGACCCGCTGAACGCCGCCGAGGAGAAAGACCTCGTCGGGGAGGGTGACGTCGTCGTGACGACACTCGCCGAAGCCGCTGGTAACGACGAGTACGCGGACGTCGTCCGCGAGCACTTCGGGAGCGTCATCGACCCGCAGGAGAACTACCTCACTGCGCTCTCGACCGCGCTGTTCACGTCGGGCACGTTCGTCTACGTCCCCGAGGGCGTCGACGCCGAGGACGTCACGATCCGGACCGAGATGAACTCCCGGTCGCTGTTCAATTACACGCTCGTCGTCGCCGAGGATTCCTCGTCGGCGACGATTCTGGAGCGACAGTTTACCGGTGAGGACGCCGCTGCGAGCGAGGACCGCTACTACAGCGCCGTCGTCGAGGTCGTCGCCAACGAGAACAGTCACGTTCAGTACGGCTGGCTGCAGAATCTCGACGAGGACACGTACAACTACTCGCTCAAACGCGGCTCGGCCGACACGTACGCCACGATCAACTGGATCGAGGGCAACCTCGGCTCGCGCCTGACGAAGTCCGCCGTCGAGACGACTCTCGACGGCAGCGGCGCCGAGAGCCAGATCGTCGGCGCGTTCTTCGGTCACGAGGAACAGCACTTCGACGTCAACGCCCGCGTCTGGCACAAGAACGAGCACACGACGGCCGACCTCGTCACGCGCGGTGTCCTCGACGACGAGGCCCGCTCGGTCTACGAGGGTGTCCAGGACGTCGGCACCGAGGCCTGGGACACGAGTTCCTACCAGCGCGAAAACACGCTGATGCTCTCGGACGACTCCGAGGCCGACGCGAGCCCGAAGCTGATCATCAACAACCACGACACCGAGGCCAGCCACTCCGCGACCGTCGGCCAGGTCGACGCCGAGGAGCTGCTGTACATGACCTCGCGTGGCATCCCGGAGGACGAGGCCACCGACATGCTCGTCGAGGGCTTCTTCGTCCCGGTCTTCGAGGAGATCGAGATCGACGAGTTCCGTGACGACCTCGAAGCGCTCGTCCAAGCACGACTCGACGAGTAACGTTCGATCCGATCGCCGGACGGCTTTCCGTTGGCTCGCTCGTTTTTCCGAATCCATCGTCGAACAGGTCACCGAACTGGACTACACAGATCGCATATCGTTACGACCCGTCTGACGGGTATTTTAATAGGGACCGGACCAAGTGGCGAACGATGCAGACACTCTCGGTCGAACTCGACGAGGAGACCCTCCAGGCGCTCGAAGTGGAGCGCTCACTCATCGGCTTCGAGAGTCGCGACGCGTACGTTCGCTGGATCATCGCCCACCGCGCGGCGATCGAACACGAGACCGAGATGGGAGATGTCCTGGACGCCTACAGCGACCGGATCGCGAACCTGGAGTCACGGCTCGAATCGATCGAGTCGGGGACGTCGAGTTCCGAGGGGGCGGCGACCGCCGAGTCGGGATCGGCTGGATCCCCCGAGACGACCCAACGCCGGCCAGCGTCGTCCGACGGTGGGTGGACCGAGACAGCAACCGATGACACGACCGCGACGGTCAGCCCCGACGAACCGGAGACGGGAGACACCGCAACGGAAACGGCGGGAGCCGAACCGGGGACGCAGGCCACCGTCTCCCGTCCCGACGAATCAGGCCAGATCGATTCTGGCAATCGGTCTGACGAGTCGGAATCGAGTGGCACGACGACCTCGTCCGACGCGGCTATCGATTCGATGAACCTCCGGCCGGAACGGGTCGAGCGTATTCGGGACGACGAACTCTCGGACGACGCGGGCGTACTCGGATCGGTCGAGGTCGACCGCCTCGACGAACTCTCTCGACGGGCGGTCGCGAAGACCCGAAAGCAACTGGATCGTGACGTCGAAACCGGACTGGAGTACGATTCTGCGACTTCGCTCGCGGAGACGAGCGACGACGTGCGACCCGGCGAGGACATCACTGGCCTGACGTCGATCGACGTTCCCGGTCGATCGCACGACCTCGTCGAGCAACGCCAGGAGTTGATCGGTGTCGCCCTCGCCCACCTGCGTGACGCCGGTGCGGCGAAGAAGGGTGACTTCGTCGATTCGTTGTACGACGAGTACCCCGCGGGCTACGGCTCCCCGGGTGGCTGGTGGCGATGTCTCAAGAAGGGGCTCAAGCAGGTCGAGTGCGTGTCGGGCGGTGACGGCAGTCGTATCTGGCGGCTCGACGATTGAACTCGTCGAGTCGGTCGGTCCCCGTTCGACTTACTCGATGGCGTCGTGTGACCGCTGGACGACCAGGACCGGCCCCAGAAAGCGTTCGGCCACCTGTTTCGACGGCATGCCGAAGACGAACGTCACGACCGACGGGTCACTCTCCCCCATCACGACGGCGTCGTACTCCTCTGCGACCGTCGCGATTCGGTCGACGCCGCCGTCCGCCTCGTCGACCAACTGTTCGATCGAGTCCAGCGCGACGCCACGGTCGACCAGCCGATCGGCGATGCCGTCGAGGAACGTTTCGGCGTCCTCGATCGTCTCGGTCGATTCAAGTCCGTGATAGAGTGTCACCGTGACGCCGGTACCGGCGAAGAGGCCGGCGACCAGTCTCCCGATACGATCCACGCCGACGGTTCCGCGAACGGCGACGAGAACGTCCTCGGGCGGTTCGCACGCGTTCGGCACCAGGACGGCGTGACAATCGTGTTCGGCGAGGATTCGATTCAGGGTCTGCTGTTCCGAGTGGGTGAACACGAGTCGTCGTTCGACGGTTGCGCCGACATCCGTGAGCGTTTTCTCGAACTCCCGGAGCTTTCGCTGGGCGCGATCTTCGAACTGCAGTCGGGCCTGCTCCGGCGGCGTCTGGTCGGGGAGCACGTGATATCCCAGCAGGATCACGTGGGCGTTCTCGAGCAGTTCTCCCACGCCGTCGGGCAGGGTCTCTCCTTCGAGTACCTCGAGCGGGACGAGGACGGACGGTCTGTCGTCGGTTACATTCGGTGTGTCGGTCATCGGTCGTCAGTGGCTCCTTCGGTGGTGTTTCACGGTCAAAACGCCCCTCGCAGGTCGATGTCCGCGGCGTAGTATCGGTACCAGCTGTAGGCGACGATCATGATCGCGGTTCCGACCGCGATCGATTCCGGTTGCATGAATCCGATCAGTACGAAGCTCGCGACCGCCCCAGCGATGGGGACCACCGGATACCCCGGTGTGACGAACGAGGGATCGTACCACGCCGGTGATCGTCGGCGCAGCGCGACCAGCGCGACGCACATCAGCCCGTACATGACGAGGTGGAGAAACGAGGCGACCTCGGCGAGCAGTCTGACCTGCCCGGTCGCCGTGAGCACGAGGATCGGCCCGCCGGCCAGTGCCAGCGCGACGTGGGGCGTTCCGTACTTCAAGTTGATGGTGCCAGCCCGTCGGGGGAGCAACGCGTCGCGGCTCAGCGCGAAGACGGTGCGTGAGGAACTAAGAATCGACGCGTTCGCGCTCGAAAACGTCGCCAGCAACCCGCCGACGAGGATCAGGACCGCACCCGGCAGCCCGGCGAGTTCCCGTGCGACCTCGACGACGGCTGTTTCACCCGCTGCCTCGAGTGTCTCGGTGGTGACGACGCTGGTCGCGACGAATATCGTCAGGACGTAGAAGAGCCCGACCAGGAGCACCGAGCCGACCATCGCTCGCGACAGGTTTCGACTCGGTTCTTTGATCTCGCCGGCGACGGTCGCGACCTGGGCGAATCCGAGGTACGACGTAAAGACCAGCGCGGCCGTGCTCAGCACCGGAGCGTATCCCCGGGCGAAGAACGTCTCCGGTGGGCTTTGCTGGCCGACGACACCGACCGCGTCGAGCGAACCCAGGGTCAGAAACCCCGTCAGGATCACCAGTAGGACGATCACGACTGCGTTCTGGATCTTGGCCGTGTTTTCCGTGCCGGTAACACTGATCGCCGTCAGCCCGATGCCGAACAGCAATCCAATCACGCCGGGGTCGACGCCCAGCCCGAGCCCGAGCTCCGCCAGCACGGCCGCGACGTACTCGCCCAATCCGACGAGGTAGAACGCGGAGGCGAAGACGAGCCCGAGCCAGAGTCCGAGGCCGACGATAGCCCCAAACCCCGTATCCAGACATCGGGAGATGAAGAAGTACCCGCCGCCGGATCGGGGCATCGCCGTCGCCAGTTCCGACGTCGGGAGCGCGACGAGCATGGCGATGGCGGCGCCGATCCCGAACGACAGCGCCGCAGCGGGCCCGGCTTCCGCCACGGCGAGCCCCGGAAAGACGAAGATCCCGGCGCCGATCATGGTGCCGATACCGATCGCCAGGCCGCCGGTCAGGCCGATCGTCCGCTCTAATTGCGTCCCCTCGTCGTGGACGGTGACCTCTGCCTTGGTATCAGCGTCCTCTCGGACCGGTTGCTCGCCGGCGACGTTCGTCGACGGGGCCGAGTCGTCTGGGCCATCCGCCATACGGGTCCCATTGATAGACAGGGTGAAATGTGTACCGCCGCCGGTGTGTGTGTGTGTGTGTGTGTGTTGGTTACGGTTACCCTCGTCCAGCTGTCGATCGAGCCCTGCGGAAGCCGTGGACGGGGGAAGTTAAGTAGACCGCACACTGAGCCACGTGCATGAGTCTGGGACAGCGCGTCGCGACCGATCACCAGCTCGCCCGGCTCCTTCAGATCGGGGTCGTGCTGGAGGAGGTCGTCGAGTCGCGCGCCGCCCACCACCTGGAGAGTCTCCCGGAGGCAGAACGGGAGGCGATCGACCCCGACGTCGAGGCGCTGCTCGACGAGGCCGCCGACGAATCCGCCGAGCACCGCGATCGGCTGGCGGCGCTGGTCGACGAACTCGAGGCCGAGACGGTTCCCTACGAGGAGATCAACGCGCTCGTCGACGCGCGCTACGGCCCGCCTGAGGGGACCGACGGCGTGCTCTACGACCAGTTGTGTAACGAGGAGACGGCATACAAGTTCTACGACGATCTCATCGGTGCCATCGAATCTTCCGACGCCGAGTACGCGATCGACCGCGAGGAGGTTCTCGAAACCTTACGCGCCATTCGTGAGGAAGAACGCGAGGGGGTCGAAGACGTGACCGAGATCATGGAGCGACGAGCATGACAGGACCGACACCACGTTCGCAGACGGCACGGACGGAGGGGAAGCGATGAACACGGCCGACCAGTATCTGAAGGCGGTCTACCTCGCCCAGCGGATGGAAGACGGGCCCGCCGCGACGGGGACGCTCGCGGATATGCTGGACGTCAGCCCCGCCAGCGTCAACGAGATGGTCGGCAAACTGGAGGAGCGCGGCCTGCTCGAACACGAGAAGTACAAGGGTGCGACGCTGACCGACGAGGGGATCGAGCGCGCCCACGACGCACTGACGACCTACTGCATCATCGAGCGCTTCCTCACGAACGTCCTCGAAGTCGAGGAGTTCCGCGACGAGGCCCGCGCCCTGGAGGCCGTCATCGACGATACGGTCGCCGAGCGCCTGGACACCATCATCGATCGCCCGGCGGAGTGCCCGGAGTGTTTCGACCCCGAAGCCGACTGCTGTTCCTATCTCGAACCGAGTCTGGACTAAGGCGGTTAGTCGCACGGACGGTCCGGTTGCAGTGTACCCTTTTATCGGAACTTCCCGGGTCACGGAAACCGATCGCGGGTCGCTCCCGCGGTCGGCGGCCGACACGGCTGGAAGTGTTCGCACACGAGATCCGGTCTGGCCGTGCCATGCCACCCCGATCGGCATCGCGTCGCGCTCCGGCTGGCCGCCCTCGACGGTCGACACCCAGCGGTGACGGATTCCCCAATCCAACGGTCGACGGTGATTGCCCCGCCGAGAACGGCGTCGAAACGCGAGGCTACCGAGAGCGAGCGCGTGAGGGCTCGTGCGAGAGGTTTATATCTCGCGGGGGATATCGAATCATGGCTTCGGCCTTCGCGGGTTGGAAGCCACCGTCTCGGGTGTTATGGCACCTGGGACATTTTTAAGCGGGAACGAAGTTCCCGCGATGCTCGAAAGAGTCTGAGACTCTTTCGTTGTCGCGCACGTCCCCCAGCGGCAATCGATGGAGACGACAGTTTCCGGATTGGGATACGCCGGATAGTGACTCATATCCAACTGTAGTGGGGCGGATTTTGCATGGTTGGGTGTGTTAGCGCTACCTTCTAGGATAGAAGCGAGAGGACGGGATATGAATCGGATTTTCGATCGTGATCTGCCTTCATCGTAGATGATCGCTTCGGTGGCTGAAGACGATCGTTGCTGCAGGCCGAAAATTCCCGGCCGAAAAGTAACACTATTAGTCCGTCGGAGGATATCCAAGTGATGCGTACGGAGTCCCGTGGTGTAGTGGCCAATCATAGCGGCCTTTGGAGCCGCTGACGGCGGTTCGAATCCGCCCGGGACTACTAAAAATTATTACATATCTCTGACGGGCGAGCGAGTGGGTTCTATCGCCCGTTTATATATCCTTCACAACGGCTTCGTGAACTGCGGGTCCGTCGAACGAGATTCGGTTGGTTCTAGTGCCTGTTCGATACGAGTTCGGAGGAAGCGACGCCATCATTGTACAGCGACATATCAAGGTATATTTTCTAACATATGACCGCTGACGACAGTCAAATTATCGAGAATATCTGCTCTATCGCCTCGGAGACGCCTTTCGGGAGATGATTAGTTCAACCCTGACCTATCCAGAAGACTTAATTATAATTATTACCGAATTGACTGTGATGCTGTCACACAGCGGTCGCTCGATGATGAGTACAGGAGGAATACCAGGTGCACATCGGTCCGAACTGGGAGGGGGGCGGTGATGTTGGACCTTTCGAGACGCCGATTGCTGAAGGCCGGTGCCGCACTCGGATTGGTCGGGTCAGTTCCCGCTAGTTCGACTGCGATGGAAGGGGACGACGAGGGGCCGTCGTACTTCACCTCGCCCGACGTCGTTCACGAGAACAAGTACGTCCAGCCGCTTCCGATTCCGGACGAGCGCGAGCCCGACGGGACCCGCAAGGGCAAGGAGTATCACGAACTCGAGATGCTGGAGGCCGAACATAGCTTCCACCCTGACCTCCCTGACACGACGATCTGGGGCTTCGACGGGCAGTTCCCCGGCCCCATCATCGCTGGACGGCGCAACGACAAACTCGCGATCGACTTCGACAACAGCAACCTGCCTGACGAGCACCTGTTCACGGTCGACGAGAACGTGGAGGGAACGACCACGGAGAACTACCACGGCTACGACGGCTCCGTCCCCGAGGTGCGCAATTCGACGCACGTCCACGGGCTCAACATCGATCCGGAAAACGACGGACAGGCCGATATGTGGAAATCGCCGGGCGGTGTGACGGGCCCGCGATTCTCGAACGACGTCCAGCAGCTTCCGAACCGCCAGCCTCGGCTCACGTCCATGTACCACGACCACACCCGGGGGCTCACGCGGCTCAACAACTACGCCGGACTGGTCGGTCCGTACTACATCCGGAGCAACAAGGAGGACAAACTCGACCTCCCCGAGGGCGACTACGACATCCCGCTGGTTCTGGCGGACCGCTCGTTCACCGAAGACGGCGAGCTCCACTACCCGAAGATGTTCATGGCGAACGTCGCCGGCGACGTCGCGACGGTCAACGGTGCCGCGTTCCCGTCCCTCGAAGTCGAGCCGCGCCGGTACCGGTTCCGCCTCGTCAACGTCTCGAACGGTCGGACCTACGATCTCGGGCTGGACAACGACGATCCACACGGCCACGGCGCGCCGGCGCTCCACCAGATCTCGTCCGGCCACGGCTTCTTAGAGGAGGTCGTCGAGATCGGCCACCACGGCGACATGGACTCGCTGGTCGTGGCGCCGTTCGAGCGCGCCGAGATCATCGTGGACTTCTCCGAGTACGCCGGCGAGACGTTCACCGTGACCAACGACGCCACGTTCCCCTACGAGGGACCGATGGACCACGGCGGTGGCGGTCACGATGACGGTGGTCACGGCGGCATGAGCAGCATGGACATGGACGATGGCATGGACCACGGTGGCGATCAGCCGCCGCTTCCGGAGATCATGCAGATCCAGGTGGCCGACGAGGTGACGGAGACCGATACGAGCACACCACCGACCCAACTCGACCTTCCGAGCCCGAAACGGGTGAACCCGAACGCAGCGAAGAAGACGCGGCAGGTAACCATGCAGATGGGGATGGACGACGAGGGCCTGATGATCCACACGCTCAACAACAAGCGGTGGAGCGACCCGATCGAGTTCACGCCCCAGCTCGGGTCGACGGAGATCTGGGAGCTGAAGAACGACGACGACCACACGCACCCGATCCACCTACACCTCGTCGCGTTCGACGTCATCGAACGCGAATGGCACAACACCGACGAGGGACCGCGCCCGCCGCTGCCAAACGAACGCGGCGGCAAGGACGTCGTCAAGGTAAACCCCGGCGAGACCGTCCGCATCGCCGTCGAGTTCAAGAACTTCGCCGGCAAGTACCCGTTCCACTGTCACATCTTAGAACACGAGGAACACGACATGATGCGGATGTTCGAGGTCGTCAAGGGAAATAGCGGCGATAACGGCCACGGTTCCGGTTCCGACGGAGAAGGGAAGCAGGGCCGAGGTCACGGTCGTGGTAATGGACGAGGTCACGGCCGACTCCGGTAACTTCGTACGTCGCTTCGTCACCGGTTCGACCGTCTAGACGAAACCTCGTCTGACTATCGATCACGTCAGCTCGATCGAAAAACCGTCTGTATCGGGAAATTCGATCTGTAATCAGCTGTGCCGACGTATCGTTCTCTCTCTCTCTCTGCGCTCGATCCGATTCAACCTCAGAATCGACCGGTTTGAACGTACTGAAAAGGATGCGAACCGATCGCCGTCGGTCGATGAGTTACCGTTCCCGGTCGTTCACGTCGGCGGTCCGCGGTTCTTCATCTTCGTCGTCAGACTCGGACGACGTCTCGCCGTGTTCGGCGAACGAAAATTCGTCCGCATCGTCCGATTTCGATCCCTGGTCGGCATGGTGTCCGGTCTCGAATTCGTCGAGCTTCGACGAGAGTTCGGCGGCCTGTTGTGAGAGGTCGCTCGCGGAACGGGAGACCTCCGTGATCGCCGTCGTCTGTTCTTCGGCTGCCGCAGCGACGGTTTCGGCCTCCGTCGTCGTCTCTTCGGAGATCGTCGCTGCCTGATCGACCATGGAGACGACTTCCTGTGTCGTCGCTGCTTGCTGTTCGGTAGCCGCGGAAATCTCCTGGATTCCATCGCTCGTTTCACTCGCGTACTCGGCGATTTCTTCCAGCGCATCGACAGTATCCTCGACCGCCTGGCGGTGACGGGCAATTCGCTCACTGGTCTGCCTGACCTCCCCTGCCGCGTAATTGGTTTCCTCTTCGATCTCCTCGATTCGTTCCTCGATGTCTCTGGCCGCTTTTTGCGTGTCCTCTGAGAGTTCCTTGACCTGATCGGCGACCGCCGAGAATCCATCGTTGGATTGCGTCGCTCGACTGGCCTCGATGTTGGCGTTCAGGGCCAACATGTTCGTCTGTTCGGCGACTTCGGTGATGAATTCGACCAGTTCGTCGATCTGGGCGACCTCCTCCTCGAGGGATTCGATCGCGTCGACGGCCCCTTCAGATTCGGTCTCGATCTCGTTCATTCCGTCGATAGCGCTGCGTGCGACGTCACGACCCTCGTTGCCGGTTTTTGCGGTCCGCTCGGCGAGATCGGCGACGGTGTGGGACGACGAAGCGATCTCTTCGGTCGTCGTCGAGAGCTCGTTCATCTCTCCGTTGACGGCCTGCAGACTCTCGTTCTGGCGTTCCGCGCCGTCGGAGATCTCCTGGACCGACTCCGTGACCTGGGTGCTCGCCGTGTGAACTTCCTCCGTGCTCGCGGTCACTTCCTCACTCGCCGCCGCGACCTCGTCAGCGAACTGGGAGACCCGTTCGACGGTCTCTTCGAGGTTAGAGAGCATCTGATTGAACTCGAGTGCGATTTCTGTCATCGCATCGTTCTGGCTCTCGGGATCCATTCGCCGACTGAGATCGCCCTCTCCACACGCTCGCATCACACTCGAATACTCGTCGGCTTTCGCCTCGAGATGGGTGTTGATGCGATCGGTTCGGCTGCGTTCTTCCTCTGCTTCCTGGCGTGCCTCCTCCGCTTCCTGGATTTGACCGCGTAGCGAGGCGCGCATACTGTCGAACGCGTTGTACAGTTGACCGATCTCGTCGGGCCGGTTCGACGATAGTTCCGCTTCGAGGTTTCCAGCTTCGAGTTCCGATGCCCGATCGGCCAGCCGCGTGATCGGACGGGACGTGTTTCGCACGATTACGACTCCGACAGCACCGAGACTGAGCATCGAGAGTACTACAAGCGCCAGCACGGATCGGGTGATGTCGTCTTGCAGTGCGAACGCCGTGTCGACCGGCGTGTGAGTCATGATAACCCAGTCGGTCCCGGGAATCGGCGCGTAGCCCATTGCCATCTCGGCGTGGTCTCCGTGCGCCATCTCCATTTCGGTGTATCCCGATTTGCCGTCGATTCCGCGTTTGACGGCCTCCGATTCGGCTACATACTCGTTTTCGGGCCCCATGTTCTGCGTGTTGATGTCCATCGCGTGGTGACTCATCACGACCGTCCCGCGGGAATCGACGATGTGCGTGAAGGACTCGTCGGTGGCGGTCGGTCGTTCGAGCTGTTGAACCTGCGATTCGAGATCGACGATCACGACGATCGCCCGATCGGGATTTTCCGGGACCTGACTGACGAAGGCGACCGCGTTTGTCTCCGTCGTCGGATCGAGATACGGATGTGTTACCCGTGTCTGATCTGGGGTTTCGAGGGCGAGTCCCTCGAGTGCCCATTCGATGTCGGCGTCTCGGTAATTCACGCCGTCCGCGCTCGCTTCCGTACTGGTAAGGACCTCTTGTTCGCCCGTATCGTAGTAGTGAATACCCGCGATGGATGCGGAGCTATCTTGTTGTTCGCTTCTCAGATAGTCAGCTATCTCTGCGCTATCGCCGCCAGCGACTTGACCTGATGCCGAGAGATATTGCGTTTTTTCTCGCGTACGGTCTACCCATTCACTGATGGTATTCGCCTGCAGCGTCGTCGATTGCGTCATCTCCTGCTCGGTACTGTCCTGGAGTGAAGATTCCGTCTGGAGGTAGATGGCTCCCCCGACCGCTGCAACGAGCAGCAGGACGAGCAAAAACAGCAACGAAAGTTTTCGCAAAAAGCTACTCCGGAGTGCTCTGATCGGTGATGCTGAAAGGCGCTTACTCATGTTTAGTAGGCAGAAACGTTAGTGGGTCAAATAATTACTGCTTTGATGACAACTCATCGTGATCTGTAGGCGCGACCCCCGACGCAGAGGGTATTTTATCCATCTTCTATATGACTAGATTGTTACTATTACGGTCGGTTCCGACCGATCCAATACGGGATCGTCGAGGTCCATTCGGCGTCGTTAAGAGATGTGTTCGAGTTCCGCTGTGGATCGGTTAGCCGCTTCTTCCGGTACTCCCCAGTCATCGACGATCGCTCGAGCAGCATTTCGAAGTCCTGGCGATCGACGCAAATAGACTGATCGATCAGATCACCATCAGCGGCAACATCGCGAGCGTGCCAATCCCGAACCCGGCGGCGAGTTCCTTGTATCCGTTGCCCGGCAGCTCCTCACCGGTTTCGAGCGCTTCGGGGATGAACTCTGTCGCGACGAGGTAGACCATCGCGCCGGCGGCGAAGCCGAAGCCGAAGGGGAGGAAGTCCCGAGCCCAGGAGACGAACCCGTAGGCGATGACCGCGCCGATGGGTTGGGGGAGGCTGGAAAAGACTGCGGCGCCGACCATCCGCCACTTCGAGAGGCCCATCGCGCGCATCGGGATCGCGATGGCGGTTCCCTCCGGGATGTTGTGGATCGAGATCGCGACGGTCATGAAGACGGCGAGTAGGGGAATCGAGAAGCCGAGGACGGAGAGCCCGCCGTCGAACCCGAGTTCGGCGAACGAGACCCCGACGGCGACACCCTCGGGGAAGCTGTGGATCGTGAGAATGCCGAGGATGAGCAAGAGCGTCTTGGGGTTGCCCTCGGCGATGGCCTTCGCTTCGACGGCGTGGTCGTCGTGGCCGTGGCCAGCACCGTCGGTCTGGATGTCTTCCGTCTCCGGAACGTCGGCGTCGTGCTCGTGATCGTGTGAGCTCCCGGTGCCGTCGTCGATGTCGACCCAGTTGAGTACCAGATCACCGATTTCGACGAGGGCGACGCCGGCCAGCAGCCCGAGGATGAGCATCGTCGGGATGCCACTCGAGGCGTAGGCGAGCCCCTCGTCCGCGAGCCCGAAGACGGAGACCGTGACCATGATCCCCGACGCGGTTCCCCACAGGCCGACGTTCCATCGATCGCTGAAATCCTCGACGAAGAAGAACGGAATCGCACCGAGCCCTGTCGCGAGCGCGGTGATGAGGCCGGCGACGAAGACGAGGACGAGGTTCTCGATCGCTACCATGCCCGTCTCTATGGACAGCTGTGCAAAAACACTTTCCAATTCGGAAACCAGATTTTGGCAATCCTAAAACGTAGTCGGGGGTTTGGCGGTAGCGTGTCCACTGGTGGGAAGGAACGAGGAGGGTATCTACCCGTGCGCGAGTCCCACGTGCGTTCTGTGGCCGACCCGAGTCTATCGAGGTGCGTTCCGACCGGCACGGTGAGCAAACGCCTTGAAGGCCCCGTTCGAAGCGTGACCAATGACCGCGTCCCAGCCGACGTTCGACTACGAAGCACGAACGCGAGCGTGCCAGGAGGCGCTCGCAGACCGCGCCATCGAGTGTGTCGTCCTCTCTCCGGGGCCGAACATGACCTATCTCTCCGGGTTCGTCGACGAACCGATGGAACGCCATCTCCTACTGTTCGTCCCGCAGTCCGGCGAGCCGATCTTCCTCGCACCGACGATGTACGACGAACAGCTTCAGGCGGACTCGTGGGTTTCACGGCGTCGGCTCTGGGACGACGGTGACGATCCGACGGACGCGCTGGCCGAGATCGTCGCCGACCTCGATCTCGCTGGCGGGCGTGTCCTCGTCGACGATCGAATGTGGGCGCTCTTCACGCAGGACCTCCGCGACGCCATGCCTGACGCCACGTTCGGCCTCGCGAGCGAGGTTCTGACCGAGCTCCGTCTGACCAAGAGCGAGGCGGAACTCGAAGTGATGGCACGAGCGGCCACTGTCGCGGACGACGTGAGCGTCGAAATTCGCGAACTCGGCTCGTCGGCGGTGGGGATGACCGAGGCCGAACTGGCTCGGGAGATCGAGACGCGACTCGCCGATCACGGTGGCGACGGTCCCTCGTTCGAGACCATCGTCGGTGCCGGGCCGAACGGAGCGAAGCCCCACCACCGGCATGGCGATCGAGCGATCCGAGCCGGCGACCCGGTCGTCCTCGATTTCGGAACGCGCGTCGACGGCTATCCGAGCGACCAGACGCGAACGGTCGTCTTCGGTGAGGACGATTCGACGGCAACGGGGGACAGCACTGGGCCGGAGACGGTCCCCGACGAATTCAGCCGAGTCTTCGAGACCGTCCGCGAGGCCCAGGAAACGGCTGTCGCCGCTGTCGAACCCGGGATCCCAGCGGAAGCCGTCGACCGGGCCGCCAGAGACGTCATCGAGGCGGCCGGCTACGGCGAGCAGTTCGTCCACCGAACGGGTCACGGCGTCGGCCTCGAAGTTCACGAACCACCGTACATCGTCGCCGGGAACGAGCGCACGCTCGAACCGGGCATGGTCTTCAGCATCGAGCCGGGTATTTACGTACAGGATTCGTTCGGCGTTCGGATCGAGGATCTCGTCGTGGTCACCGAGGACGGCTGCCGGCGTCTGAACGACTCGCCGCACGGATACACGGTGCGCTAACTCACCCGCCTGTCATCGGCTCTGTTCGTCGCTGGACAGCGTTCGTTCCGCGTTCGACGTTGCTCGTTCCGAAAGGCCTAATCGCGCATCGTCCCTGGGTACACCTAATGAGCCAGCAACTGCCGGACGTCCAGGCGAGTGCTCCCGACGTGACTGTCGGCTTGAGTCAGGTGGGCGTCACCGGCGTGGAGAAACTCGTCAAGATCGCACGACCCGGCAAGCGACCGATCGTGTTGATGGCCGAATTCGAAGTCTTCGTCGACCTACCGTCCTGGCGAAAGGGCGCCGACATGAGCCGGAACATGGAGGTCGTCGACGAAATTTTAGAGGAGGCGACCCGCGAGGAGGCCTACCGCGCAGAAGAGGTCTGTGGGGACGCTGCCGAACGGCTCCTCGAGAAACACGACTACACCTCGCGCGCCGAGGTTTCCATGGAAGCTGCGTTCATGAAACGCGAGCAAACCCCCGAGAGCGACCGTGAAACCCAACACACGGTCGATATCATTGCCGCCGCCACGGCGACGGACGAGGGGACCCGCGAGGAGATCGGCGCTCGCGTCGACGGCATGACCGTCTGTCCGTGTTCGCAGGGCATGTCCGAGGCCCGCGCGCGAACTGCCATGGAGGACCTCGGTGTCGACGACGAGACGATCGACGCGTTCCTCGAGGAGGTCCCACAGCCGGGTCACTCACAGCGCGGGCACGCGACGCTCACGGTGGAAGCAGACGGCGATCCGCAGGTCGATCTCGACGACGTCATCGACATCGCTCGCGACGCCATGAGTGCGCGTATCTACAATCTGGCGAAACGCCCGGACGAAGACCACATGACCTACGAGTCCCACGCCGACGCCAAGTTCGTCGAGGACTGCGTCCGCTCGATGGCCGAGGGCGTCGTCGACGAGTTCCACCACCTTCCGGACGACGCCGTCGTCACGATGAAACAGTCGAACGACGAGTCGATTCACCAGCACAACGCTCACGCCGAACGCGTCGTCGACGTCGGCACGCTTCGCTCCGAGGTTCGGACTGACCAGTAATCGTTACGATCGGTTTTGGGTCCTTGCTCTTCTCTCTCTCTCTCTCTCTCTCTCTC
>JGI2924J29684_1077286_pt1 | contig 15405 bp, 13 predicted proteins | sample BenlonsequencITS_FD_29684 | JGI IMG/M metagenome (IMG submission 29684)
TTTGCCGAGCTGTTGGCCGAACACGAAAACATCCATTTAAGCGTCTCTTCGGTCCGCCGCATTCTGCTGGAAGGCGGGTTGGCGGCGGGCACGCGGTAACCAGGATGCGGCAAGCGCTGACTGCGTGCCGGCGGCGGGGGCAGGATGCGGACCGGCTGTCAGGCAAATTTCGTACTGGCGCTGCGTGCGACGACCTGACGCAACCGATCCGGCCGCGACCGGGCATCGTTCCGTAACGAAACTGACAATCGCTATTTGTGACAAATCCCGGGTATCCGTGGATCTTACGAAACTGAGACACGTTATTCGCGCCGATGCGGGGCAAGAATCGCCTTTAAGAGGTAAATAAGATCGCTCAGTTTCGTTAGAACTTCGATTGAGGCCATTTTCGACAAAATAGCGTTTCTCAGTTTCCTTAAGGATTTCCGCGACCACCTCTGCAAGCCGAAATGGCCTGCACGCATACGGGGACGAGCAAGCAGACGGCCTCTGGCACCTTGCGACTGCGCGAGACCGCCGAGCTCGTCAGACGCCACACAATACCGGCATCTTGTGCCGTTATTGCCTGTCCACGCCCGACGGTCGGGCCGTCTAACGGCACATTTTGCCGTTAACTCAACGGCGAGCTTGCCCGTTCCATCCGATGCCGCCGATTAACGGCATTCCGTGCCGTTATTGTCGGTCCACTCCCGGCGATCGGACCGATTAACGGCATCCCGTGACGTTAATCCTCCAGCACGCCGACGAACGCGCCGAACACTTCGTTGCCGAGCGGGATGCCGCGCTCGGTGAGCCGCCATCCGGCGCCGTCGGGACGGCGCTCGATGAGGCCGGCCTCCCGCAGCGGACCGATGACGCCGCCGAACACGTCGTCCATCGATCGGCCGCCGAACTGAGCCGCGAAATCGGCGTCGCGGACGCCGTCCCGCATGCGGAGCCCGACCATCATGAAGTCCTCCATCGCTTCGTTCTCGGTTACCGGATCTTCGGACAGCCGGGGCAGCCGCTCGTTCGCGGCTTCGATGTACGGCGTCACGCCCTTGATGTTGACGTGGCGGACGCCGCGCGCATAGCCGTGGGCGCCGGCGCCGATGCCGTAATACGGCTCGTTGCGCCAATAGGTCATGTTATGCCGGCTCTCGCAACCCGGCAGCGCAAAGTTGCTGATCTCGTACTGCCGCCGGCCCGCCGTTTCCAGCCGCTCCATGATGAACAGATACATCTGAAGCTCCTCTTCCTCGGCGGGAAGGGGCAGTTCGTTGCGCTCGTAGAGCACATGAAACAGCGTGTTTTCCTCGATCTTGAGTCCGTACAGCGAGTAATGCGGCAGATCGAGCTCGACCGCCCGCCGCACGCTGTCCGCCAGCAGTTCCATCGTCTGGCCCGGCAGGCCGAACATCAGGTCGATCGAAAGATTGTTGAACCCGGCTTCCCGCGCCAGCTCTATGCTGCGGTAGACATCGTTCGTGTCGTGGATGCGGCCGATCCGCTGAAGCAGCGCGTCGTCGAACGCCTGCACCCCGAAGCTGATCCGGTTCACGCCGCCTTCCCGCATCGCGGCAAGCAGCTCCGGCCCCGTCGTGCCCGGGTTCGCTTCGACGCTGAATTCCGCATCCGGCGCAACGGGAAACCACCGACGCACGGCGCCCAGGAAATGCGCCATCTGCTCCGGCGTCAGCACCGTCGGCGTGCCGCCGCCGACGAACACGGTGTCGATGCGCTCCGGCGGCAAGGCAAGAACCGTGCGCTCCATCTCGCGCTCAAGCGCGTCCAGATAAGCGTCGACCGGCTGTCCCGCAAGCACATACGTATTGAAATCGCAATAGTGGCACCTGTGCTTGCAGAACGGGATATGGATATAGAGCGCCCTCGGAGGATGCATCAGCATTGTCTTTCAACTCCTTCAGACGGGGAAAAGGATCCGCCGGGACGGGTACTTCCTCCCCGATGCGGACAGGCAGCCAGCGGAACTTGCGGCCGAACAGCCGCCCCCGCCTTGCGAACAGGCGAGCCGCCGGGATTCCCCCGGCGGCTGCGGCGGCCTTTATTTGTCGATGCGCAGCACCGCCATGAACGCTTCCTGCGGCACTTCCACGCTTCCGACCTGTTTCATTCGCTTTTTGCCTTCCTTCTGCTTCTCCAGCAGTTTCCGTTTCCGGGTGATGTCCCCGCCGTAACATTTCGCGAGGACGTTTTTCCGCATGGCCTTGACCGTCTCCCGGGCGATGACCCGCGAACCGATCGACGCCTGGATCGGCACTTCGAACATTTGCCGCGGAATGAGATCCTTCAGCTTCTCGCAGACGGCCTTCCCGCGCTGGTACGCGCGGTCGCGGTGCACGATGACCGACAGCGCGTCCACCACTTCGTTGTTGAGCAGAATGTCCATCTTGACCAGGTTCGACTTCTTGTATCCGGACAGTTCGTAGTCGAACGAAGCGTAGCCGCGCGTGCTCGACTTGAGCTGGTCGAAGAAGTCGTAGACGATCTCGGACAGCGGAAGCTCGTAAATCAGCGTCACGCGGGACGTGTCGAGGTATTCCATGTTGACGAACTCGCCGCGCCGGCTTTGGCACAGCTCCATGATCGCCCCGACGTAATCGTTCGGCACGATGATCGACGCCTTGACGTACGGCTCCTCGACGTAGTCGATTTTGCCCGATTCCGGATAGTTCGACGGGTTGTCGATCTCGAGCGTCTGGCCGTTCGTCAGCTTCACCCGGTAGACGACGCTCGGCGCCGTCGTGATGAGCGGAATGTTGAACTCCCGCTCGATCCGCTCCTGGATGATCTCCATGTGCAGCAGCCCGAGAAAACCGCAGCGGAAACCGAAGCCGAGCGCGGACGATGTCTCCGGTTCATAGCGCAGCGAAGCGTCGTTCAGCTCCAGCTTCTCGAGCGCCTCGCGCAGATCGTTGTAATCCTGCGTGTCGATCGGGTAAAGCCCGCAGAACACCATCGGATTGATTCGCCGGTATCCCGGGAGCGGCTCCGCGGCCGGGCGCTTCGCGTCGGTGATCGTGTCGCCGACCCGCGTATCCTTGACGTTCTTGATGCCGGCCACGACGAAGCCGACATCGCCGACGGACAGTTCGTCGACGATCGTCATCCGCGGCTTGAACGTGCCGACTTCGATGACTTCGAATTCGGCGCCCGTCGCCATGAAACGGATCCGCTTGCCGGCCCGGATGCTGCCGTCCACGACCCGGACATAGACGATGACGCCTTTGTACGCATCGTAGTGGGAGTCGAATATGAGCGCCTTCAACGGAGCGTCCGGATCACCCTGCGGCGCCGGCACCTTCGTGACGATCTGTTCCAGAATCTCTTTGATGCCGATGCCCGCCTTCGCGGACGCGAGCACCGCATCACTGGCGTCGAGACCGATCACGTCCTCGATCTCCCGCTTGACCCGTTCCGGATCGGCGCTCGGCAGGTCGATTTTGTTGATGACCGGCAATATTTCAAGATTGTTGTCGAGCGCGAGATACACGTTCGCCAGCGTCTGCGCCTCGATCCCCTGCGCGGCGTCGACGACGAGCAGCGCGCCTTCGCAGGCGGCCAGGCTGCGCGACACTTCATACGTGAAGTCGACGTGGCCGGGCGTGTCGATCAGGTGCAGAATGTACTCCTGACCGTCGTCGGCGCGGTAGCTCAGGCGGACGGCCTGCAGCTTGATCGTGATGCCGCGTTCCCGTTCGAGGTCCATGTTGTCGAGGACCTGATCCTGCATTTCCCGCGACGAGAGCACGCCGGTATATTCGAGAATGCGATCGGCCAGCGTCGATTTTCCGTGGTCGATATGGGCGATAATGCAGAAATTGCGGATGTTCCGCTGCTTCGATAGAGCGTCCGTCATGCAGTTCCTCCAACAAGAGCATGAATGCCGTTCGATCTCCTATTATATCAGCAGCGGGAGCCCGGCATCAATGCGCGATGTCGGCGGCGTCATTTCGTCACGGACTCGAACAGCGACACGATCAGGCGGATTCCGCCCTTCGCCACGGATTGCAGCAGGCCGGCCGTGCCGTCGGCAAGCCTGCTCACGGCTCCGCCGCCCTCCGCGGCACCCTCGTAAGAATATCCGTAGCCGTCATTGCCGTCAGGCAGCGCGCCGACATCGTCCCTTTCCGGATCGATTCCCGCCCCGGATTCGCCGTATGCGCCGGACCACGGGTCGTACGGATCCGGCTGCGCCGCCGCCGTACCGCGCTTCCCCGCCGGGTACGGATCGCCGTATTCATGGCCGTTGCCGCTTCCCGTTCCGGCTCGGTCTGCCGCCTGCTGTTCAAGCGGACCGTACACGTCTTCCATGCCGTCCGATGACAGCTCGATGCCGTACAGGACGAAAAATGCGATCACTGCGCCAAGCAGCGTGTACTGCCAGGGCTTGCGCATCCCTGCCTCCCCCTTCCTCCGGACTTATTCCGCTCCGGCGTTCGTCTCCACCGCATTCCGGTACAATTCGGCGATCACCTCGGCCAGCGCGTCGGCTGTCCGGTAGCATTCCTCCAATGTATTTTCGATGCCGCCGATCTCGATGAGCAGACTGTTCGGCGACAGCGACTGGTTGTATTCCCCGTTGCCGCTCGAGGAGTCCTTGCCCCAAATGCCCCGCGAAATGCCGGGGTACCGCTCTTCCAGCAGCCGGTGAATGTCCGCCGCGAACGCTTCGTTCTTGCGCCAGTCGGGATTTCCTTTGCCGATGATAAAGTAAACCTGCGCATAGTCCTTCCCATTGATCGTCGCCGTCGTGTAGCCGCGCGGCTGCGAATCGCGGTGGATATCGAACAGATACATCAGACTGTCGTGCTCGGCCATCGCTTCGAGTACCGTCTCTTTTGAATATTTATAGGATAGTTCCCAACGGTAGTCCTCAATCGCCGTGACGTAGTCGACATCGGCGTGGATCGCGCCGATGCCGGCTTCCTCCAGCCGCTGCGCGAGCCGTTTGCCGACGAGCGTGATGTTGATCTCGTCCGACTCGGCGTTCTTCACGCCGTCTCCGAGTTCCGGCAGCCAGGATTCGCGGTTGTGGGAGTGATAGATGAGGGCGACTTTCCGCTTCGTCTCCGTTGGCGCTGCGGGCTTCTCGGGCGATGCGGGCTGCTCGGGCGCCGCCTGCCCGCCGTTCGGCGCGGCACCGCCGCCGGCCGCTTCATCCGGATCCGTTCCGTCCGCCTGCTTGCCCGGCGGATCGGACGTCTCCGGCTTCTGAGCGTCATCATGCTCATCGCCGTCCGGTGCCGGGAGCGGCGGATGATCTTCCGGGCCGGTGACATGCTCGCCGACGCTTCCCCGCCGAAGCAGCACGGCGCGGCTCGTTTCCAGTCCCGGCATTTCGCTGGCGAGCAGGCTGCGGGGTTGATGCGGATTGATGCCCGTGATGAAACGGATAAGGAACGACGCCGCCCGTCTGCCGTCGAAACCGGTTCGGGATTCGGAAGACTTGAACGACGGAAGTTCCATGCCGGCCATTTCCCCCAGCACACCATCCGGAAGCGAAGCCGCCGCGCCGTTCATCGCCGGCCAGTCGGCTGCGGATGACGAATGAAAGGCCATGCCGGCCAGGCCGGCCGCAACGAATGCGACGAAAGTGCAGACAGACAGCAGAACGAACGTGCGCCACTGCACCAGCAATCTGCGCAGCGCTTCGGAAGTCCGCGGCGCATGCCATTGAACCGTAATCCGTTTCATTGAATGCTCCTCCCCATCGGCTGCAGCAAGTGCCGTATCTTGCTATCAGTCTATGAGAGAGTCGCGGATCATAGAACGGAAGAAAAGCGGAGAAAAATAGAATGGAAGAATGAAGGGGAAAAAGAAAACCGGCGCTGTCAGCGGGTGTAAGCGCCGGTGTTGTCCATGTTGACCGCTTCGTGCAGCGCGGCGTTCAAACCGCTGGCGATGATGTTGGCGATATCTTCAATGAAGGAATCGACTTCCTTCGGCGTGACGAGCAGATCATGCCCCATCGGCTGGAGCACTTCCTTCACGAGCTGCAGCCGCTCCTCGCCCGAGATGGCATGAAGCATGCCGAGAATGAGCGCCGCGTTGTCCGTCTGTCTGCGAAAATGCTCCGCCATCAGTTCGATGCAGTTGTTCACGATGGTTGACGCATAGACGACGGTGGGGACGCCGATCGCGATGACCGGCACGCCGAGAATCTCGCGCGTGAGACCCTTGCGCTTGTTGCCGATGCCGGAGCCGGGATGGATGCCCGTATCGGCGATCTGGATCGTCGTGTTGACCCGTTCCACCGCCTTCGAAGCCAGCGCGTCGATGGCGATGATCAGGTCGGGTTTCGTCTGCGCGGCGATGCCGAACACGATATCGCTGGACTCGATGCCGGTAATGCCGAGCACGCCGGGCGCGACCGCGCTGACGGGACGGTAGCCCGGCGCCACCTGATCCGGCATCAGTTCGAACAGGTGGCGGGTGACCAGCGTATTCTCGACGACAAGCGGCCCGAGGGCGTCCGCGGTCACATTCCAGTTGCCGAGCCCGACGATCAGCGTCTTCGCGTTCCGGCTGACGCCGACCCGCTCGAGAAACGCCTCAAATTCGCGCGCGAACACTTCGGCGACGCGGTCCTGCAGTTCCGTATCCCGGTTTCTCAGTCCCGGCACCTCGAGGGTGACGTAACGTCCGACCATTTTGCCGATGGCCTTCGCTCCCTCTTCGTTGTCGACGCTCATCCGCGTGATCGTGATGCCGTCTTCGGTGACCGTCTCCGTCGTGATGCCGGTCAGGCGGCCGTCCTTGCCCGACTGGGCCATTTCTTTCGCTTCCAGCGCCAGGTCGGTGCGGATGTCGTATTGGCGCAATTCGATGTCGTGCATGGCAGCGCATTCCTCCAATGTTCGGATCAGCCTTATTGTTCAGCGGCGGACGGTGTTTTATGCAGGCGCAAATCAAGGGATCATGTCCGGGCGTCTTGCGCATTCGGCGATGCGTTCCCGCTCTTGCATTTTCAAGGACTGCATGATAGAATATTTCAAGTTGACTCAAGACGAGGAATGGCTTGTTGTCCGGGAGGTGAACCGAGTGCCGAACATTAAATCCGCCATCAAGCGCGTGAAGACGAGCGAGAAGCGCCGTGCCCTGAACGCGTCCCAGAAATCCGCGCTTCGCACGGCCGTCAAGGCAGCCGACACGGCAATCGCAGCCGCTGACCTCGAAGCTGCAAAGGCCGCTGTCGCCCTTGCTTCGAAGAAGCTGGACAAGGCCGTCACGAAGGGCCTGATCCACAAGAACAAAGCTGCACGCAAAAAATCCCGCCTGGCCCAAAAGCTGAACGCGCTGCAAGCGCAGCAGGCTTGAAGCCGCGACAAATGAACGCCCGCCCGATCCGTCCGGATCAGGCGGGCTTTGTCATGGTTCCGCAAGATGAACCGCCGTCCCGGGCGGGACGGCGGCAGCCGTTCGATCTTATGTGCGCGCAGGCTGTTTCCGCCACGCGCCGGACTGGAGCAGATACAATTCCAAACCGAGCTCCTTGTCGATCTGCCCGGTTTTCATGCGGTAATCGAACTCGGCGATCTCGCGGAGCCGCTCGGCCAGCCGCTCCTCCGGCCAGGAACGCGCCTTCTCCGCCGCCAGCCGGACGGCGTAAGGGTGCAGGCCGAGCTGGCCGGCGATCTGATTGTTCGGCCAGGAGCGCGCCGACAGCTCCTTGACCTGCAGCATGATCCGGAACTGGCGCGCAATCAGCGCCGCGATCCGGATCGGCTCTTCCTTCCGTTCGAGCAATTGCCGGTACAGCGAAACGGCTCGTCCGGTATCGCCTTCCGCCAGCGCGTCGACGAGCGCGAAGACGTCATCCTCCAGCACGGGCGCGGTAAGCGACTCGACATGCTCCCGCAGGATGGTCCCCCCCGGTCCGGCATACAGGCACAGCTTGTCCGTCTCGGCGGCCAGCGTCTGCAGATTGGCGCCCGCCCGGCGGATCAGCGCTTCCGCGGTCGCCTCATCAATCGCGCGCCCCTGGTTCGCGGCACGCCGCACGACCCACCGGACCAGATCCCGGCCATCGAGCTCGGCGAATTCGATGACCGCATCCATCTCCTTCAGCAGCTTGACCGCTTTGCGCCGCTCATCCAGCTTGTCGCTGTGCACGACGAACAGCAGGACGCTCGTCTCGCTCGGCTTGCGCAAGTAGGCGATCAGCCGGTCGACATCATGCTGCAGCCGCCCGTCTTTGCCGCCGGCGGCGAGCACGGTCTCATCGCGCACGACAACCAGCTTGCGGCTGACGAAGAACGGCATCGCGTCCGCCTCCTCAACCGCGGCTTCCACCGGCGTCTCCGACGTGTCAAATTTGAAAAGGCCGAGCTCCCGCCCGTCTTCGCCGAGCAGCTTGTCCGCCGTGAACGCGACGAACTCCTGCATCCGGTAACGATCCCGCCCGAACACCGCGTAGACCGGCCGGAACCGGCCCTCATTCATTTCTTTCGCCGCTGCGCCAGGATTCATGTAGCCTCCGTTTCCATTCTTCCGCCGTGACGAAGGGATGAAACCGTGCGGCTTCATCCCTCCGCCCTTGATCTATGTCAACACCAGCGGGAAGATCCATGGCTCTCCCCGCGGATGGTCGGACCGATTGAGACTCTCTCGGTCCGCCTCAACTTATCTTACGCAGGCGGCGGAAGAATTGTGCATCGACTTCACATGATTCGTTATTCCTTCGTCTCCGTGCCGTCGGCGGGATTGATCCGATAGATCTCGGCTGCGCCGTCCTCGCGCCGGATTTCGTACCGGAAGAACGCTCCGTCCTCCGACCAGCCCATCGCGGCAATCGAACCCTGCCGCTCTTCGCTCTCAAACCGCGTGTTCCCGTCCCGGTCATAGATGATGACGCGGGATTCGGAAAACACGGCAATGTAGGAGCCGTCGGGAGACACCGACTCTACCGGACCAAACGCCGGCTCTTCCACGAAGCCGGCAACGCCCATCTGAACGTCATCTTCCGGTGATTCTATACCGCCGTTGACACCCTGAAGCACCACCGGCGGCGCCATGCGGACGTCTCCCTCGCCGGAGCCGGCATCCGCGTCCGTTGCGCTGTCGCCGGAACGGCCGGCCGAACCGGGCGAAGATTCTATTGCCTGTCCGGACTGATCCCGGACTTCGGTGAGATGAAAGGACTTCTTCATCGACACATCGGATCCATCCTGCGCATCGGGCGAATCGGCAGCGGCATCCATCATGAGCATGGGTTCGGACGATCCGGACGAGGCCGATTCCTTTGCGGCGCGGTCGCCGGAGAAGCTGTCCGAGAGCCTGTCGGGATCGTAGGTTGCGAAGAAAATGCCCGCCACGACCCCGGCTGCGACAACGCCGCTCAGAATGCGCAGGGAGAACCGGTTGTTCCGGCGGCGCGGCGCCGTCCTCGCCGGGCTTCCGGCCGAACCTGCGAGCTCTGCCGCTCCGGCGTCCGCGCTTGCCGCGGCTTTGACCCGGTCGATCTCGTCGAGCTTCGGCAAGATGGCGTCCACGAGGCTGATCGGCGGCGTCACTTTCGGCAAGCTCTCCAGTTCGGCAGACAGCCGCTTCAGGCGCTCGAACATGGCCGCACATTCCGCGCACTGCCGGATGTGCTCGCGCGCTTTCGCGGACTCGAATTCGCCGAGATCGCCGTCGAGCTCGCGCTGCATATATTCCATCACCTCTTGACAGTTCATCCCCGGACACCGCCTTTCTGATAATCTCGGAGCAGGACCTGAAGCTGTTGTCTTGCCCGGAACAGGTACGATTTCACCGTGTTGAGCGGCAGATCCAGCGAATCGGCGATCTCGTTGTAAGAGAAATCCTGCAAATACCTCAGCACGACGACCGCGCGGTGATGTTCGGGCAGGCGGTCGATCGCTTCGCGGATATCCTTCGCCGCATAGGCCGCCATGACCTCGCCTTCGACCGAATCCCTGCCTTCAAACACCATCTCGTGTTCTTCGATGGAAACGGTCGGCTTGTTCCGGCGGAACTTGTCGATGCAGATATTCGTCACAATGCGCTGCACCCAGGTTTTGAATTGCGCTTTCTCTTCATAGGAGCCGATTTTCGTATAAATGCGGATCAAGGCCTCCTGCGCAGCGTCCATCGCATCCTGTTCGTTGCCGACAAGATAATAGGCTGTTCGGTAAACATGCGTCTCGATTTCGCGCAAAAGCGTGATGAGAGCTTCGCGGTCGCCCTCCCGGGCGGCACGGATCAGCGACGGCTCTACCACGAGGATCCCCCTCTCTTGCACCCTCTCAAACGAAACGATCCGCAAAAATGTTGCAGACCGCGCGCGAAAAAGGGTGGAATTTCGTTCAGCTTCATTCCTCTCCCCGGCACGTTTCGCGGCCGGGCGACCTTTCGTCCAACCCCAAGCATAGCAGAAATCCGGCAGACCGTATACCGGAGCAAGCTGCTAATTGTGATTTACCGGCTGTCCGCCGTTGGCCGTCCGGACCGAAAGTGTTCCGCCTGCGATCCGGTATTGCGTCTCGCCGTTCTGATCCGTCCGGCGGACCCGCGCGCCGGCCGCCGCAATCCGCCCGAGCGTGTCGGGATGCGGGTGCCCGTACACGTTGTTCCGGCCGGCGGAGATGACCGCCTCCCGCGGACGCCAGTAATCCAGCCATTCGGCGGCAGTCGAATGGCGGCTGCCGTGGTGCGCGATCTTCATCACATCGATGTCTGCGCCTGTTTCCTGCCGCCGGGCGATGATCACCCGCTCTTCGGCAACGCCGATATCGCCCGGGAGCAGAAACGTGAACCCTTCGAGCGCCAGCTGCAGGACGACGCTTCGTCCGTTCTGATCCCGCATGACCGGCATCCGGCCGTCCGATGTGAGCGGCTCGGCGGCCGGCCAGAGCACCGTCAGTTCGGTGCCGTCGTCCAGCCTGTAAGGTGCAAGCCCGCTGTGCGCGGCGATCAGCCTGAGGCCCCGCGCATCCGCCAGCCTGAGCAGCGCTTCCCCGTCCTCCTTGCCGGACAGCGTGCCGTTCCAGAGCAGCGCCTTCGCCGGGATCGCCTTGAGCACGGCGGAGAGCCCGCCGATATGGTCGGTATCGAGATGGGAAGCGACGACCAGGTCCAGCCGGCGGACGCCGCGCTTCATGAGCAGCGGCACGACCACGTCTTTGCCGACGTCGTACGGGTCGAGGCGCCGGCGCCATTCATCGCCCGGCTTCTCGAACCGCAGCGTGCCGCCGCCGTCCACGAGAATATGGCGGCCGGTGGGCGTGCGGATCAGCACCGCGTCGCCCTGCCCGACGTCAAGGAACGAGACGATTGCCGACCGGTCGAAGCGGTCGGGTTGATAGGCATACGCGAGCAGCAGCACGGCCGCGGCTGCCGGCAGGATGATCCGGGCCCGCATCCGCCGCCGGCCCGCCGGATTGAAGCGCGGTTCGGCGTGCGGGCGGCCGGGAGCGGCGTGCAGGTCGAGCGTCTCCGTCTCCTGCCCGCCTTCCGAGGTTTTCTCCCGCTCGCTTGAACGATCAGGCAGCCGGGATGCGATCAGCAGCAAAGCGCCGTACCAGGCCAGTATCCACCAGAGCGGCGGCGAAGACCAGATCGTCGCCAGCTCCAGCCGTTCGGCAAGCTTCTCCACGAGCCTGAACGTGGCGTCGTTCGCCGCCTCCGCCGCCCGGGCGAGCAGCCGGCCCGCGTCCGGCCAGAGGAACGAAATGAGCAGCGCAACCGTGCCGAGCGGCAGAATGACGAAACTGATGAACGGCACGAGGATGGCGTTCGCGGGAAGCGACAGCAGGTGAAACCGGTTGAAATAAAAAACGGTGAGCGGAAACGACACGGCTTGCGCGACGACGGTGACGACCAGCAGATCGGCGACCGCCCGTCCGCGCTTGAGCGGCGGCAGCGCGCGCCTGACCGGCGGCACGAGCGCGATCAGGCCGGCCGTCACGGCGAACGAGAGCTGGAACGCGATGTCGGAGAGATAATACGGATCGTACAGCAGCATGGCCAGCGCGGCGGCGGCCAGCAGGTTCATGCCGTCCTTCAGCCGGTTCATCCGCGCCGCGGCAAGGCCGAGCATCGCCATCAGCCCGGCCCGCACGACGGACGGCGACGCGCCGGTCAGCAGCACATAGAACGGAACGGCGGCCGCCGTCAATTCCAGCGTCGTCTCCCGCGGCAGCCTGACCAGGCGGAGCAGGAAGCCGACGCCGAGCAGAAAGACGCCGACATGGAGTCCGGAAATGGCGAGAATGTGGGTAAGTCCGAGCTCCGCGAACCCGGCGTACAGCTCCGGGTCGAGCTGCTCGCGCACCCCGAGCACCAGTCCGTTCATGTAGCCGGATTGCCTGCCGGAAAACAGCGATTCCATCCGCCCGGCAAGCGACTCGCGCAGCCGGTCCATGGCGCGCAGCACGGTCAGCCCCGCGCCGCCGCCGCGGCCGAGCGGCTCCAGGCTGTCCGCCGACTTCGCTTCCAGCAACCAATGAATCCGGTGTCTGTACAGGTAGGCGCGGTAATCGAATCCGCCGAAATTGACAGCTTCGCCGGGCCGTTCCAGCACGCCGGAGACGGCGGCCCGGTCGCCCCGCCGCCATCGGGAAGCCGTCTCAAGCTCGGCTTCTTCCTTGAGCCTGATCCGCACCTGCACCCGTTCGCCGCGCAGCTCCCGGGGCTCCCCGCCGCCGAAAGCGGCAGATTCGAGCCTGGCGCGGAACATGACGCGGTCGCCGTCAATCCGGGGAACGGAATCGATGGTCAGCACAGCTTCGACGGCGGCGGGCGGTTCACCCGCCTCGGCGGCTTCGGCCAGTTCGGCCAGTTCGGTCACATTGCGCTCGTCGGTCCAGACGCGGTGAACCGCGGCAAGCGCGTACGCGAGCGCGCAGGCCGCGGCCGTCCGCGGGCCGATCCCGCGCACCAGCGCAAGGGCGGCCAGCGCGGCCGCAAGCGACAGGCCGGCCAGCAGCACGCCCGCGCGGCCGAACGTCGCGGCCGACGCGCCGCCCGCGATCCAGCATGCCGCGAATGCGGCAAGCGGCCTCCGGAACAAGGCATCTCCCTCCCTTACCAAAGAAAAAACCTCCGTGCGTGATTCACACGCACGGAGGTGCTTCCTCCGGACGATTCCGTTCAATTGTCGCTGATGCCGCCCGCGGCCTGCGCCGGCGGTTCATAGGACGCCAGCGGCCGGAAGATGATGCCTTTCTGGCTCATCAGCCGGCTGACTTTGTCCGCGTCCTTCGGATAGGGGCGATGGTAGACGATCTCGGTGACGCCGCTGTTCGCCAGCATGTTGGCGCATGTCCAGCACGGCTGATCGGTGACGTACACCGTCGAACCTTCGCGGTCGATCCGGTCGGTGAACAGCAGCAGATTCTGCTCCGCGTGGATCGTCCGGATGCAGCGCTCCTTCTTGACGACCCGCTCCTCGCCGTCCACGATCTCGACCTCGTACTGCTCCGCGATCATGCATCCCGCCTCGGAGCAGTCCGGCACTCCCATCGGCGCACCGTTGTACGCGGTTCCGAGCAGCTTCTTGCCCTGCACGAGCACGGCGCCCACCCGGCGCCGCAGGCATCGCGATCTCGTCGACACCATGTAGGCGATATCCATGAAATAGGTATCCCAATCTTTGCGCACGATAGCGGTTTGCGACATCGTTTGCACCGATCCTTTCGCGTCCGGTTTCCCCGCCTTGCATCTGTCCCCCATTGTCTCATATCCGCCAAATTGCGGCAACAGGCTGCAGCCGGTCTGCGGCGCGGGACTTCCGCAGGCCGGCCGGCATGCCGGCAGCGGCTCCCGGCCTAGCCGCCCGTCGCATGCTGCCTTGCCTCGATCGCTTCCCGCAGCCGTTCCAGCAGTTTCGGCCCGATGCCCTTCACCCGGGCAAGATCGTCAATGCTGCGGAACGGGCCGTTCCGCTCCCGGTCTTCGACGATCGCCTGCGCCTTCGCCGGACCGATGCCCGGCAGCTCGTCCCATTCCGCCGCCGTCGCGCGGTTGATGTCAAAACCGGCGGAACCGGCCGGAGCGACGGCCGCATGCTCCGCGCCGGCTTCATCCGGGCAATCCGCCGCCGCTGCCTCATTCATGTCCGCCGCGGTCTCATCCGGTCCGCCGGCGGGTTCCGCTTCGCCCTCGCCGGTTTGACCGGCTGTCGGGGGGCCGGCGTCGCCTCCGGCCGCATCGTCGCTTGCCGAAACGGCCAACCGGTCGTTCACGGGCTGCCAGCCGGGCGGAAGCCGCTCCGGCTTCTCGTGCTTGAACGCTCCCCACAGCAGCCCGGCGGCCAGCAGCAGCAGTCCGGCGGCGCCGAACATCCGCGGCTGAGTCAACGATTGCATTTTCCTGTCGACCTCCTTCGTATTGTGTGTCATGTCGGACAATCGGGCGGGCATAGGTTGATTAGAGCAGGCATTTATCGAAACGGCTTATCGTTCTAAGCAAATCGGATGCGCCCGTCCAAAAGGACGGAGCCGGCCGTTTACTGATTTCGGACGGGAGGGTTCAATGGTGAATGTCGGGTTTATCGGAACGGGCAGCATGGGCGGCATGCTGGTGGAAGCGTTCATCCGATCCGGGGCGCTGCCGCCGGAATGCATTGCGGTGGCGAATCGGACGCCCGCCAAGGCGGAGCGGCTCGCCCTCCGCTACCCGGGTGTGCGCGCCGTCCGCTCGAACGCGGAAGCCGCCGCCGGGCGCGACATCGTCTTCCTGTGCGTCAAGCCGCTGGACTTCAAAACGGTCATCGATGAAATAAGGGCCAGCGTGCAGCCGGAACAGTTGATCGTCTCGATCACCAGTCCAGTGCTTCTGGCCCATCTGGAAGAATGGCTTCCCTGCCGGGTCGCCAAAGTGATTCCGAGTATTACGAATATGGCGCTCAGCGGCGTGACGCTCTGCATCTACGGTAGCCGCATCGAGCCGGAACAAATGGCGATGCTGGAGGGGCTGCTGTCGCACATCAGCCAGCCGATCCGCATCGACGAGAAATATACGCGCGTCGTCTCCGACCTGTCGAGCTGCGGCCCGGCCTTCATGGCGTTCGTCCTGCGGCGCTTCGTCGACGCCGCGGTCGAGGAGACGGGCATCGGCCGGGAAGATGCCGAGCGGCTGGCCGCCGGCATGCTGCTCGGCACGGGGCGGCTGCTGACCGGCGAAGGACTCTCGGCCGATGAACTGATCCGCCGGGTGAGCGTGCCGGGCGGCATCACCGCCGCCGCGCTGAAACAGCTCGACACGGAGCTGGACGGCGTCTTCAACCGGCTTATCCGGACGACGCACGCCAAGTTCCGGGAAGATCTGGCGAAAGTCGACCAGTCTTTCGCTGTGAAGCATTGACCTGACGCATCACGCGGTCAGTTCGCGACGATGTTGACGAGTTTGCCCTTGACGACGATGATCTTGCGCACCGTCTTGCCGGCCGTAAGTTCCTGC
>JGI2924J29684_1077284_pt1 | contig 15377 bp, 16 predicted proteins | sample BenlonsequencITS_FD_29684 | JGI IMG/M metagenome (IMG submission 29684)
GCTGCTGCCCTTTGTACTCGCTTATCAAGGGTGGAGCTACTATGTGTTCCGAAAACGCGTAAGCGACAGCGATCATTTGGAGTACTAATGGACAGAGCGTTATTCAAACTCCAAGGCGTCCGTCCGGTTCTTCTGGCGCTCAGTCTGCTGTCGCTGCTGCAGGGCGCGGCCATCATCGGGCAAGCGCTGTGGCTGGCCGAATCGATCGCGCTGCTCTTTCACGGCCGGCCTGTGGGGCAAGCGGTTCAGCCGCTCGTTTTGTTCGCGGCCGCCTATGCCGCGCGCCATACCTTCGCCTGGCTGGCGCGTCTTGTTGCCGGACGGTTTGCGGAACAAACCGGCGAGCGGCTCCGGCGGCGGCTGCTTAAGCGCCTGTTCGAGCGCGGCCCGGGATACGCCGCCCAAACCGGCAGCGGCCGGTTAGTCACGCTGGCGCTGGACGGTGCGGACCGCTTCCGGACGTATCTGGAACTCGCGGTTTCGCGCATGCTGGACATGATGCTGATCACCTCCACACTCCTGGCCGCCGTCTACTCCCTCGATCCGGCTTCCGGTTTGATTCTGACTGTTACCATGCCGGTGCTGATCGGGTTCTTCATTCTGCTCGGGATGGCCGCCCGCAAGACGGCCGACAGGCAGTGGCGCTCCTATCAGGTGCTGTCACATCATTTTACCGACACGCTGCGCGGCCTGGCGACGCTCAAACTGCTCGGACGAAGCCGGGCGTACGCCGCGACGGTCGAACGGGTGAGCGACCGGTACCGGTCGGCGACGATGCGCACGCTGCGGGTCGCTTTTCTCTCCTCGTTCGCGCTTGATTTTTTCAGCACCTTGTCGGTCGCGTTCGTGGCCGTCGGCCTCGGCCTGCGGCTGATCAACGGCGGCGTTGGCCTGGAAACCGCCCTCGCCGTGCTGCTTTTGGCGCCGGAGTATTTTCTGCCCGTACGGATGCTCGGCGCCGACTATCACGCTTCGCTTGACGGGAAGGAAGCATGGGCCGCGATCCGCCGCGTCATCGAAGCGGATGAGCGCGATGAGGAGGGGCGCGGCGCGGGTGGAAGCAGCGGGGGCGAGCGTGCTATGGGCGGACGTGACGCAGATGTGTCCGGCGTGAACCGGTTCGACGAGGACGGGCGCAGTGCGGATGGACACGGCGCTAACGGGCACGACAGGATCAGATGCGGCGTGGATGGGCGCAACGCAGATGTGTCCGGCGTGAACCGATTTGGTGTGAACGAGCGTGGCGAGGACGATGTAGATGGGTGTGGTCCAGGTGAATTTGAGGCAGGCGGTCGCAGCACGGACAGACGCGGCAGCCGTGCGGACAGTGACGCTGCGGGACTGCTTCCGCCATTCGGCGGCAAAAGCGGCGGGAGCGGCAAAGGCGATAGGGAAACCGCCGCAGAACAAAAACGTCGATTCGCCGGAACGGCAGACCTACTTACATTTCCAGAAAATAGCGTATCCGCGATTGAACTGCTGAATGTGGAAGTTGCCGGAGATGAGGGCATTCCCCGGCTGTCCGGCATCACTGCCTCCATCGGGCGCGAGATCCGCAAAGTCGGCATCGTCGGGATGAGCGGCGCCGGGAAAACTACGATGCTCCATCTGCTCGGCGGCTTCCTGACGCCGTCATCGGGCGTCATTCAATTGGACGGATGTCCGCTTGCGGGGGAAACGAAGCGAAAATGGCAGCGGCAGCTGGCCTTTATTCCGCAGCATCCGTACCTGTTCAGCGGAACGCTTGCGGACAATGTCCGTTTCTACGAGCCGGACGCGTCCGAAGAGCGGGTCATGGAAGCGCTGGACGCGGTCGGACTCGGCGATCTGGTCCGGCAGCTGCCTAACGGGATTTACGAACGAATCGGCGAAGGAGGAAGAGCGCTCAGCGGCGGTCAGGCGCAGCGGGTGGCGCTCGCGCGGGCGCTTGCGGGACAACGTTCGGTGCTGCTCCTCGATGAGCCGACCGCGCACCTGGATATTGAAACCGAACTGGAACTGAAACATACCCTGCTGTCGGTATTCGGCGACCGGCGCGTTTTTCTCGCCACTCACCGGCTGCATTGGATGAAAGAGATGGACTGGATTTGGTTGCTGAAAGACGGGCGACTGGCGGAAGCCGGCACGCATGAACAGCTGACAGCGCGCAGCGGCATTTACAGCGAACTGCTGGCGGCAGCCGCGGGAGGGGGAAGCAAACGTTGAAAAGACGAGCAAACAAACAAAACAAAGGATGGATAATGCCGCCTATCAAGCAGCAGCTCTGGCGTTTTGCCGCGGCCGCCTTCACCGGCACGCTGGCCGTCTCTTGCGCCGGCGCGCTGCTGTTCACTTCCGGCTATCTCATCTCCCGTTCCTCCCTGCAGCCGGAAAACGTGCTGATGGTCTATGTGCCCATCGTGCTCGTCCGGGCCTTCGGTTTCGGCAAAGCGGCCATCCAGTACGCCGAACGGCTGATCAGCCACGATACCGTGCTGCGAATCCTCTCCCGCATGCGCATCCGGCTTTACCGGATTCTCGAACTGCAAGCGCTCCATTTGCGGTCCCGTTTTCGCACGGGGGATCTGCTCGGCTTGCTGGCCGAAGACATCGAAAAGCTGCAGCACGTGTATCTCCGCCTCGTCCTTCCGGCGGTCACGGCCGTGCTCCTTTACGCCGCGGGCATCGCGGCGCTCGGGCGCATGGACGGCACGTTCGCGCTGCTGATGGCGCTGTACTGCGGCTTCCTCCTGTTCGCGCTGCCGGTCTTCGCGCTATTTGTCTCGCGCAAGTGGCGCAAGCGTTATATGATGGAACGCAGTATGGCTTATCAGGAGCTGACCGACGCCGTCTTCGGCATGAGCGACTGGCTGCTCAGCGGCAGGTCCGGCCAATTTCTGGCCGATTTCCACGAGCGCCAGAAGTCGATGGCGGAGGCGGAGAAGCGAATGCGCCGCGCGGAGTGGCGGCTGCAGTGGCTGTCCCAGTGCGCGGTCTCGGGCGCCGTCATTTTGTTGGCGCTCTGGGCAGGCCGCCGGAGCTTAAACGGCGCGATGGAAGCGGAATGGATCGCCGCTTTCGCGCTGGTTGCGTTTCCTTTGCTGGATGCGCTTGTGCGGGCGGGCGAAGCCGTCATCCGAACCCCGGATTACCGGGGATCGTTGGAACGGCTTGAGCAAGTCGAAGCTGCCGGCATCCGGCACATCCGGCAAATCCGGCCGTCCGCGCCGCCGGAAACCGCAGGTGCGCCAACCGCCAATGCGTCCACCGCCGATGCGCCTGCGGACAAAACGATCCATCCACTCGAGAACGTTCCGGATCTGCTGCTTGACCGCGTCAGCTTCCGGTACCCGGGATCGGAGGAATGGAGCCTGCGGGACGTGACTCTGCGTGTGCCGAAAGGCAGCGCCGTCGCTGTCATCGGACGCAGCGGAGCCGGCAAAACGACCCTGCTTCACCTGATTCAAGGGGAGCTTGTGCCCGTAAGCGGCACGGTCACGCTGAACGGCGTGCCCGTCCGCGAGGCCGCCGGCGAAGCGTCCCGCTTGTTTGCCGTCCTGAACCAGCAGCCTTATCTGTTCGATACGACGATCTCCAATAATATCCGGCTGGGACGTCCCGGCGCCGCAGACGAAGAAGTGCGTGAAGCCGCCGAACGGGCGGGACTCGGGCGGCTCATTTCCTCCCTGCCGGACGGGCTTGAGACGCGGGTTCGGGAAGCCGGAGACCGCTTCTCCGGCGGCGAACGGCAGCGGATCGCCCTGGCCCGCATTTTGCTGCAAAATTGCCCCATCGTCCTGCTCGACGAACCGACGGTCGGCCTTGACCCTGTCACCGAACGGGAACTGATGGATACGATCTTTGAGACGCTCCAGGGCCGCACTCTGATCTGGATTACCCATCACTTGAGCGGGATGGAACGGATGGATCAAATCGTCTTCATGGACCGCGGCCGGATTGCGATGCAGGGAACCCATGAACAACTGCTAAAAAACAGCGAACGTTACCGGCAGCTCTATGCGCTCGACCGTCCGCGGCTTCATTGAGCTGCGCTTCTCTTCCTCTTCAGGACGGCGAAGCCCGGCCCCGCCGGAACGTATCCGGCCAGATCAGACCGGAACTTGTGTTCTGACTATGCACTCTTCTCAGGTTGGTCTTGAAACACGAAATACGTGTGGTATGTTAATGATAACAAACGTATGTTCGGAGGAAAGGATCATGGCTAATGCAGAATCCATGTCCCTGATTGAATTTCAAAAGCAATTCGGCACGGAAGAAGATTGCGCACAATACCTGATGTATAAACGGTGGAAAGACGGATTTTCATGTCCGAAATGCAACCACCACGAGTACTATTACATCAAGACTCGCCAATTGTTTGAATGTCAGAAATGTCACCGCCGGAATATAATTGACCCAGGAGCGCCGAAAAGAAAATGACCCACCCCTGTAGAATATTCTCCCTTCGAAGATACGGCTAATAGCTTCAGAGGGGAGACATATGCTAAGGAGTGGGACTGTGATCAGCTTACACGAACTTTACGCCACTGGCAAGAGCATCCGGGAGATTGCCCGCATCACGGGACATGCGCGCAATACCGTACGCAAATACCTGCGCTCCAACGGCATTCCCGAACCGCGTTACGGGCAAAAGAGAGGATCCAAACTCGATCCTTTCAAGCCTCTCATCGACCAATTCATGGCTCAGGGAATCTTCAACTGCGAGGTGCTGCTGCATCTGCTCAGAGATCAGGGCTATACCGGCGGCATTACCCTCATCAAGGACTATGTGAAACCGCACCGGCCGCCGAGGAAGATTCCTGCCGTGCAGCGATACGAAACAAAACCGGGGTACCAGGCGCAAGTGGACTGGAAGATCTGCGAATACGTCGATTTGAACGGGGAAGTGCGCAAGATTCCGGTGTTCGCGATGGTGTTGGGGTATTCCCGGATGATGTACATCGAGTTTGCCAAACGGTGCGACATCCACAGTTTCTTGCGCTGCCTGATCCATGCGCTCGAATATTTCGGCGGTGTTCCGAAGACGATGCTGACAGACCAGATGAAAACGGTCATCCTCGGCATTGGCGATGACCGAAAGCCCCGATGGCATCCGCTGTTTGAGGATTTCGCCGCAACGGTTGGCATGGTTCCGAAAGTCTGCCGCGTCCGGCGGCCGCAAACGAAGGGCAAGGTGGAACGGGCGGTCCAATTCATTGAGCAGAATTTCATGGCGGGCCGACGGTTTACGGATGTGGAGGACCTGAATCGTCAGGCAAGGCAGTGGTGTGACGAGCAAAACCGGCGCATCCACGGAACGACCGGGGAAAGACCCATTGAGCGTTTGGCGCAGGAGAAGCTCGGGGTGCTCCCGCCAGCGGATCGTCTGGCCAAATACCGGTTTGAGGTGCGAAAAGTCAGCCGGGACGGATTTGTGAGCTATGACGGCGTACGCTATGGCGTTCCCTGGAAGTACAGCGGGCGGGACGTGAAGGTACGGGACATCAATGGATTCATCGAGATCTACCGGGAACAAGAGCTCATTGCCCAGCACAAGAAACAGCATCGATCACGGACGCTGGTGATGTGTGAACACCAATACGCGAACCTCAGCACGGCCCAGGGGTATGCATACCCGAAGCCGCAGGGCATCCGGATTCCGGTGCAGGACGTGGAAGTGCGATCGCTGGATGTGTATGAGCGGCTGATGGAGGTGGGAACATGATCGAGCTGGAGCAAGCTCGCCACCATTTGGAAGAGCTCGGATTGGGACAAGCCGCCCAATCGTTGGATGCGATCCTCGAAGCTGCAAGTCGCAGCCAGAGCACCTATCTGTCGTTCCTGAATGAGCTGCTGGAGGCAGAGCTTCAGGAGCGTCAGCGCCGAAACGTCGAGGTGCGCATGAAACTGGCGCATCTTCCGTACCGGCGCACCTTGCAGGAGTTCGACTTCTCCTTTCAGCCGGGCATAGACGAACGGCTCATCCGGGAACTTGCAGGACTCACGTTCATCGGCAGGCAGGAAAACGTGCTGTTTTTGGGTCCACCCGGCGTAGGCAAGACCCATTTGGCGATTGCCCTCGCCATGGAGGCCATTGGACAAGGATTGCCGGTGTATTTCGTTTCGCTTGCCCAGCTTGTCAACGATTTGCGAAAGGCCTATGAGGAGAATCGTTTGGACAAGCGGATGCGCGTGTATCTGAGGCCGCGCTTGCTCATTGTGGATGAAGTGGGGTATCTGCCCCTGGATCCGCTTGCGGCGAACCTGTTTTTCCAGTTGGTTTCGGCCCGCTATGAGAAGGGGAGCATGATCCTGACGAGCAACAAGAGCTTTGGGGAATGGGGCGAACTGATGGGTGATCCTGTTCTGGCGACAGCGGTGCTGGATCGGCTACTGCATCACTGCCATGTCGTCAACATTCGCGGGAACAGCTACCGCCTCAAGGACAAAGTAAAAACCGGAATCTATTCGACACCAGGCACACAGGTGGGTCAATTTTATTCCGGCGCTGGTGGGTCAAATGAATTCCGGCGTTGACAATGTCCGCCGTTTCGAACTCTGGCGGCAACACGTTCGATATTGAGCCGAACATCATTTAGACCCACATAAAACATCATCACTTCAAAGCCGTTCGCCTTGGCTTCCCGTATCAGTCGTATCGCATTACCGCCGGCCAAAGTCGTTTCTACAGAAAAATCGCGTTTATGATGGATACAATCTCTCGCGAGTTTAATCGCTTCTTTGCCTGCGGATACTTTGCGGCGATCCGGATGGTCAGAATCAATGCTCCGAGCTAAAGCGTCGGGATCTATATTGATACTGATACCAAGCCTGTCCACTATTAAATTGCGAATGGTGCTTTTGCCGCTGCCGTTATTGCCGGCGAATACAACCATCACTGTGGAGTACTCATTCATGATGAACCCCAGGATTGTCGATTGGCTCGATCACACCGTTTGCATATTCTTTGACAATCTGGCCTTTTTCCGTTTGATAGACAATATAAGTTCCGTTCGCTTTTGCATCCAGTTTCGCGCGATCGCCCGTAAGTTTGATCAGTTTTTGCAAATCTTGAATACGATCCATCATAGGTCACCATCCAACCCGACTTAATCTTGCCATTATTATAACATACTCGTTTCAGATCAAAATTACAGGCCTCGCATACCAGTTTGTCCACCCACTCACAAAAATCAAGCTATGCTCAAACCGCGTTACTTCTTATTCCCATAAAGTTCAAAAACGAATCTTCCCCAGCTCCTCCCGGAAAGCCGGTCTTCGCGGAAATTTGGTTAACAATTTTTGTGTGACGGTGAACGCTTCTTTCTGCCCGCCAACCTGTTGAAGCATTCGAATGATCCGGCAAACATCGGCGTAATCTCGCCTGTCCCTGGATTGATCCGCCCGGAATTCGATATAGGCCACGAAAAGCGCCTTCACCTCCTCCGGGTAATGCGGAAGCAATTGCTCATAGAACGATTCAATTCGGTAAGGTGCCTTGCGGACATGTTCCAAAAGCCGTGCGAACATCTCCTCTTCCACCAGGATTTGGGTATACGTATGCTCTCCCCTCGGGCTCTGCTCTAATTGATCTAACATATCTTGCAAATACAAAGTCCATTCTCCCTCATCGGAAAATGTATCCTTCACAGAGCGATAATACGCATACTCTCCGTTCACAATCAGCTCCATCCCGAGTTTCCGCTGCTGTTCGACTTGTCCTGTGCGATGGTATGCCTCATACCGATATTTCTTCCAGCGATAGACGAGCCCCGGCAGCCCCTGATCTTGGGCTTCCCCGGCCTCCGCCAATCGGATCGCTTCCTCGGTATCGCCTTGCTCAAGCGCCGCTCGAATCGCAATCTCCCGAATTTCCGGGAAATGCAGATGTTTATACAAATAAGCTTTCGCCTGTTCTTCACCTGAACGTTCCAAAATTTGACCATATCGGAGCACAGTTACCCGCTCGTCTGTGTAATCCCGCGACCAATTGCTTCCGGACGTATGACCCAGGAGCGAATCCGCCGCATCATCCCATTGATGTTGCATCTGTTCCGACTCGATCAGCGCGCCCGCCGCCTCGAGGAGCGCGAGCTGCCAATCCGACCACCCACCGTAATAAGGCTGGTGTGTCTCCTCCAACAACCGGCGGAAAATCTTCAAGCGTTCTTCCGCCGGAATATGATGGTGATCCTGAACCAGCTTGAAGATCGATTCCAGACAGCTTTCGATCACGATCCCGACTCCACCGTCCGAATCGTCGGCGGACTGCAATAATTCAATCATCTCTTCGATGATGCAAAACAGAATCGCCAGCCCGTGCAACCATTCCTCTTCATCGAAGGCGGAGAGAGCCTTTTCAGCGACGATCTCCGCACCTTCCACCGCGCGGCTTACGTTCCGCCAAGACACAAAGCCATGATCATCCGAATATGTGTCAATGTAGGATCGAATCAACCGTCGGCAGGCGTCCAACTCCTGATCCGCGCCCCTTTTCGACAAGTGAATTCTAATGCGCTCTTCCGCGGTATATGAATCCGATGCAATCGAGAGCAGCAATTCGATTAATTTCTCCTTGCTCTCTGCTTCCAACAGTTGCCGGAGAGACGGTTCCGGTGAAGATGCCCCGACTGCTTCTCTATTCTTAAGCTCGAGGAATACGGCGACTTGATGCTTGCAGACCGGGCCGAAATCGTACGGACAATCGCATTCTGATTCCATAATGTTTCCCTCGTCGTCCAGCTCTACGTAGACCTCATAATCTTCGTTCCCGCGCACAACCGAAGTGTACTTTCTTTCGGCAAACGATTTCAAGGAAATCACCCGGCCTTTGGACGCGTATTCCTTTCCTCTGTGTACAACTGCAGGATCTATGTACCTGGCAAAATCGGATAAATTCATGAGGACCGCTCCCTTTGGACGCTTCTTTCCATCTTGGAATTCCAATAGTCGATAAACGTCTGATAAGATCGCACCGTGGTAAAGAAGGGAATATGTTGGTCTGCCGCAGCGTCGACATATTCATCTTTTAGAAATGGTGACAGCGACACAGGTCGTATATCGGTTGCCATTTGGAAAATAATCCTGCTCATTTGTTGCTTTTATGCTTAAGGATGTATGTTTTAGCCAAGTGGTTTAGATGGCCAACAGCAATTGAATTGGGATCACTCGGGTTATGCTTCTTCTGCATGGCACGTTCAAATTCATCAATCATCTTTGCAAAATCGCATACATTCTGCTCAAGACCAAATAAGCGTTTCATGTCTCGATAGTGTCGAAAAAAGACTGCTTTAGCTTGATCATTGGGATAACCTAATTGTTGAAGTTCCGAAATGACCGCTTGAGCATACAGCTTAATCATCGTCTGTCTTGAAGAACGTTTCACCGGTATCCCCTGCCCAATCATTTCTTTATTACTCGAGAATCAACTTCACTTCAATGGATTCCAACCAATCAGAAACACGTTTGCGGTTCTGCTCTTCAACAAACTGGTAATACCGCTCTAACTGCTCGCTGTCGGAAGATAACGCATCCTTGAATCTTCGGAATATTTTCTTGCCGCCGCTCAATATGTGCATCAAAGTGGATTGCAGCTTTTTATCTTCAACCGTTTCCGCAAAATCAACCATGTCGGTATATCCTTCATCCGACTCCCGTTTCGGTAACCGAAAATAAATTTCATTAAAAATTCTCGTCTTGCTCCAACAGCCCCGCGGACTCCGATTTGTGATCGGTCCGCTTCTTATTCTTCCCGCCGCGCATAAAGCCCCTCACCTAAATCCATCGTATTTGAGCGTGCAGTTCAGCCAAATTGTCATGAAAACCCCAGCCGATCCCTTCTGTTTTCGAAACAACAGCTTCGAGACGTTCCTCGAATTCATCAAACAACTCGGCCGTTTCATCTTCATTTACTTGATCAATGATATCGGCATACATGGACACCATGCTGTTGTAGAAGCGTTCATCAATATCCCCGTAGCATAGGGTGAAATCGACTCCATTTTCAACGTAGACCAGCTTCAATTCCAGGGCGTACCTGGCATTTCCAGTCAATCTCTCGAATTCCGAAATCGCATGTTTCGCATCCTGAAGTCTCAGCTTGCCAAATCCCCGCTCAGGGAAAAACTCTTTCTCAACCTTCTTGCAATACTCTTGAAAGAGAGACTCTACTGCTTCATCGCCCAGTATTCTTACAGCAAGAAACTTCTCCATATCTTTGCTGGCGCCATAACAAGCCTTCACCAAATCGATAAGCTGGTCGCTATTTAGCTGCTTCAGATGCTTATTCAGAGCAGACTTCGTCAGCTTCACAGGCTTTTTCCCTACCGGCCGCTTAACCAGAGACTTGGGGATCAGCTTGTCCTTCTGCCGCTCAAGTTCCTGATTCACTTCTTCGCAGGAAAAATGTTCGGGATCATATCCTTCGCGAACCCAGCCGATAAAATGATCCCGCTCCGGATGATTGGGAGTGAGCAACACTTCCATCATATGCTGATGCCCCCACACGCCTCCCACATCTTCCTGCGGACAGCCGCGGGCACCATCTAGACACAAGGGTGCCGGGTCGGATGTCGATGCGTCGATTTTGATCAACGTAACCGTGTGCTGCCAATCATCTCCAAAATCATAGACGTATGTAAAAACGGAGTTTTCCTCTTGAACATGCTTCTGAACGGTTTCTCTTCGTGCATTTAGCATCTCACGGTCTTCCAAATCCGCGAATGTCGGATCAGGAAGCCCGATCACCTTCTCGTTCACATGAAACTCGTACAAATGATAATTTTCCCATCCCATGACCGCTTGGATGATTTTGTGAAGCTGATGAAACGTCACATCGGGATGAAAATGAAACTCCCGCCAAATCTTCGGGGCAATCTCATTCAGTTCGATTCTGCATCGATAAACCATGATCGTCGTTCTCCTTTTAAGTATTCCTAGTATATAAATAAACCCACTGTGTCCTGATTGGAACTACAATGGGTAGGCAACTTGGATTCATTCCCATTCTTCTTCGCGCATCCTTTTGATTTCATCGATCAAATGCGCAGCTTGTTCCGGAGTTAAAACTCCAGCCGATTCAAGGATATCGTCAATGCCGCAATCGTCCTCGGACAAATGCCGGTCCGGCTTATTTGGCACGGGCATAGTCAACTGTTCTCCTCCCAATTGTACAATCTGAACTACACGCGACAATCCAACATAAGTGCCGTTTTCCTCTGTATAAGCTTTGCCTATAATGGGATTGGTGAGTACAGCTTCTGTTTCAAGAATCAATTGAGAAATGAAATCAAAAGTTTCCTCGGGGGAAAATCGCTCACTGCGAAACTGGGAGAGCTTAGATCTGACTGCCGGAGGCCATAAAATTACTCGGTTCATGATCGAAAATCCTCTGGAGATAAGGATTTCAGTAATTCCGATGTGCTCATAGCTTTACCAAGCTTGAATTCTCTCCTGCTTTGTTCAATCATGGCCTTCAATTCCGGATTCGCCTCGACGTCAGCTTGAATGGACCGCTGCTCTTCCTCTTGCAAGACGAGAGTGAATTTTCCTTTTCCTGGAATATGAAATTGAAACACAGAGTTTTCGCGGCTCATATTCGATATGTTCTCCATCAACTCTTCCGGTGAATTGACCTTTTCCATTCGATGTCACCCCTTTTCATAAGCTTTTCCGCTCTTTTATCACTAGTATAACATACACCGCTACGAATCTTACAGAAGCAGAAATCCGGCCCTGCCGAACCGGCTTATCGCCCCATATAGCTCGTCCACCCTCACCGCACAAACCGCCCGCTGCACACAAAACGCGCCGTTTCCTGACATAGGTTCGCGTTCACAACGACTTGACGTTATACGCCACCGGTCCGTTCCGGCATACCCGCGGCAAAAGCCGAAAAGGCCGGCCGGATATTCCGGCCGGCCCGGCAACGCCGATGCCTGAAGTCCCAATCAGCCCCGCTTCTTGCGCGTCATGACGTCGAAGATGACCGCCAGCGCGAGCACGCCGCCGCGGATCATGTACTGGTAGGAGATACCGACGCCCAGCAGGTTCATGCCGCTCGACAGCGAGGCCATGACGATCGCGCCGATGATGGACCCGGTCACCTTGCCGACGCCGCCGGCCGCCGATACGCCGCCGACATAAGCCGCCGCGATGGCGTCGAGCTCGAACAGCGTGCCGGCCGTCGGCGAAGCCGACTGGAGACGGGACGTGAACAGAATGCCCGACAGGGCGGAGAGCATCCCCATCGAACCGAACACGACATAGGTGATCTTCTTCACGTTGATCCCGCTCAAGTGCGCGGCTTCCGGATTGCTGCCCACGGCGTAGATATGCCGTCCGAGCACCGTCTTGTTCGTCAGGAAGTGATAGGCGATGACGACCAGCAGCATGATGACGACCGTCCAGGAAATGCCGTTGTACCCGGCGAGAATCCACGTGATGTAGGCGATGATCGCCGACACGAACACAAGCTTCAGGACGAAAATGCTCCCGGACACGACTTCGAAGTTGTACTTGATCTTGTTGCGCCGGTTGCGAATCTCGGACAGAATGTACAGGAAGATCGCGACGGCGCCGATCACGAGCGCCGACAGGCTGAGGCCGCCCACCTGGGTGATCGCCGGGACATAGCCGTTGCCGATCGCGTTGAACCAGTCGTCCCGCACGTTGATCGTGCCGGTCTTCTCCGTCACGCGCAGCAGCGCCCCGCGGAAAATGAGCATCCCCGCCAGCGTCGCCACGAATGCCGGAATGCCGACCGATGCGACGAGGAAGCCGTTGATCAGACCGGCGATGATGCCGATCAGCAGAATGATCGGAATCGTCAGATATACCGGAAGCCCGAACTGGGACAGCAGAATCGCCGCGATCGCCCCCATGAAGCCGGCCGCGTAGCCGACCGACAGGTCGATGTGCCGGATGACGATGACGAGCGTCATGCCGACGGCGAGCACCGCGATATATCCCGTGGCGTCCAGCAGGTTGCTGATGTTCCGGGACGACATGAACAGTCCGTCCGTCAAGATCGAGAAGATGAGCATGATCACGAAGAGGGCGATGTACATGCCGTATTCCCGGACGTTCACTTTGAGCAGCGACAGCATCTCCTGGAAAAACCCGCCGCCCCGCGCGACGGTCCGGCTGTCGTTCACTTGAAGGTTCATACAGGCTCCTCCTATAATGTTGCGAATTGCATGATTTTCTCCTGATCGGCCTCTTCAATCGCGAGCTCGCCGGTGATTCTGCCCTCCGCCATGACATACACGCGATCGCTCATCCCGAGCACTTCGCCGAGTTCGGACGAGATCATGATGATGCTCATCCCCTGGCTGATCAGTTCGTTCATGATCGTATAAATTTCATATTTCGCGCCCACGTCGATGCCGCGCGTCGGTTCGTCGAGAATGAGCAGTTTGGGGCCGACGAACATCCATTTGCCGAGGGACACCTTCTGCTGGTTGCCGCCGCTCAAGTTCCCGACGAGCTGCTCCACCGACGGCGCCTTGATGTTGAGCGCTTTTTTATAGTAATCGGAGACCCGGATTTCTTCGTTCTCGTTGATCCATCCGCCCCCCGCCACCTTCCGGAGATTCGCTGCGGTAATGTTCCACTTGATGTCCTGGATCAGGAACAGCCCGTTGCCCTTCCGATCCTCGGTGACGTAGGCGATCCCTTCGCGGATGGCTTCACTCGGATGGCGGAACGTCTTCGGCTTGCCTTCGACGAGCATTTCCCCCTGCAGCCGATAACCTTTGGGGTTGCCGAAAATGCTCAGCGCCAGCTCCGTCCGCCCCGAACCCATCAGTCCCGCGATGCCGACGATTTCGCCTTTCCGGACATGCAGGTTCACATCCGTTGCGACGTTCCGTCCCGCCTGCGGGTCGTACGCCGTCCAGTTGCGAAGCTCGAACACTTTCTCGCCGAAATTTTTGTTCGTCCGTTTCGGATAGATGTCTTCAATCTCGCGGCCGACCATATGCTTGATGATGACGTTCTCCGTAATCTCGCCCTTGGCCGCATCCAGTGTGCAGATCGTTCGTCCGTCGCGGAGCACGGTCGCCTTGTCCGCGATCGCCATCACTTCTTTCAGCTTGTGGGAGATCATGATGCAGGTGATGCCTTGCTGCTTCAGTTCACGCAGCAATTGAAGCAGGTTCTCGCTGTCGTTCTCGTTGAGCGCGGCGGTCGGCTCGTCGAGGATAAGCAGCTTGACGTCCTTGCTGAGCGCCTTGGCGATTTCCACGAGCTGCTGCTTGCCGACCCCGAGATCCTTGATCAGCGTTTCCGGATTGACGTCCAGCTTCACTTTCTTCAGCATCTGCGTGGCCCGGACGATCGTCTCGTTCCAGTTGACCAGCCCGCTGCGCTGCACCTCGTTGCCGGCATAGATGTTCTCGTAGACGGACAGGTCCGGGAACAGCGCCAGCTCCTGGTAGATGATGACGATGCCGGCCTTCACGCTGTCGCTGATCGACGTGAACCGCTGCTCACTGCCGTCGAAAATGATGTCCCCCGTGTACGTGCCGTACGGATAGACGCCGCTCAGCACCTTCATCAGCGTCGATTTGCCCGCCCCGTTCTCACCGACAAGGCAATGAATCTCTCCCCGCCTCACCTTGAAGCTGACGTCCGTGAGCGCCTTCACGCCCGGGAACGTTTTGGAGATGTTCCGCATCTCCAGAATGTAATCGTCCATGGCCTGTTCTCCTTCTTCCGGATGACGGTGATAACAGCGGAATAGTGATAGACGCATCTATCACTATTCCGCCCTCGTATGAACTGCCGATTGCGATCAGTTGAATTCGCTCTCGTCGTAATAGCCGGAATCGAACAGCTCTTTCTTGATGTTCGACTGGTCGACGACGATGACATCCGTCTGCTTCGCCTTGACGTCAATTTTGCCGTTGTGGTAGGAGCCGGTCGTGGTCGGCGTCTTGCCCTCGAGAATGTCGACGGCGAGGTTCATCGCGTCTTTGACCAGCGTACGGACATCCTTGAACACCGTCATCGACTGCTTGCCGTCCAGGATGTATTCGACGGAAGCTTTGTCCGCGTCCTGACCCGTCACGACGTAGCTCGTGACCGCCGAATCGGCCGCGAACACGTCCGCGATGGCGCGCGCCGTATGGTCGTTCGGTCCGAGGATGAGCACATCGCCTTTCAGGTCGTCCGAAGCGGCGGTGAGGTGCGTCTGCGCCTTGTTCTTCGCTTCGTTCGGATCCCAGTTCGTCGTGATTTGACCGATGATCCGGCTCATCTCTTCACGGGTGAGCTCCGCCTTGTCTTTCAGCGCTTCCGCTTCGCTGGAGTTGGCGATCTTCAGCGAGCCGTCCGCAATCTTCGGCTGCAGCACTTTCCATGCGCCCTCGAAGAACAGGAACGCGTTGTTGTCGGAA
>JGI2924J29684_1077281_pt1 | contig 15361 bp, 13 predicted proteins | sample BenlonsequencITS_FD_29684 | JGI IMG/M metagenome (IMG submission 29684)
ACTATGAACCAGGAAACTCCGTAACTTTGTTTTGCTCATGGAAGCCCCTTCCTGAGCGGAGCGAAGGGAGGGGTAGTTCACTTTCTTTTACTTATCGGGTAAAGATTTTAAAAAATTTTTTAAGGAGTTGATAATAATTGGCTGTTAAAACAGTAGCAGTATTAGGTGCCGGTGCTATGGGAGGCGGTATTGCTCAGGTGGCTGCCCAATCCGGTTATAATGTTATATTAAATGATGTAGACATTAAATTTGTAAATAAAGCCATGGAACGAATTGATGCCTTTATGCAAAAAGGTATTGAAAAAGGTAAATTTACTCCTGAACAAAAGGAACAGGTACTGGGGCGTATCAATGGTACCACAGATATGAATCAATTTGCTGATGCCGATTTGGTAATAGAAGCCATAATTGAAGATCTTAATGTTAAAAAGAATGCTTTTAAGGAATTAGACAATATCTGTAAACCGGAGACTATTATTGCCACCAATACTTCATCCATGTCCATTACAGTACTGGCTAATGAAACCCAAAGACCTGCACAAGTGGTTGGTATGCACTTCTTTAACCCACCGCCAATCATGAGGTTGGTGGAAATTATTCGCGGTTACTATACAAGTGATGAAACAGTGGCCATTGTTGCCGATGTAGCCAAATCAATGAGGAAATCAACAATTGAAGTTAAAAAGGACTACCCGGGATTTGTAGTTAACCGGTTGATGTTGGTTCAATACCTGGAAGCTATTAGATTGGTGGAAAACGGTGTGGCAACTCCTGAGGATGTAGATGCTGCACTAAAGCTTGGCCTTAACCACCCAATGGGGCAATTTGAGTTGCAAGATTTTGCCGGCGTTGATATCGGCTACCATGTTTTAAATTACTTATATGATGAGCATAAAGAGGCATTCTGGACCCCCCCGCAAAGCTTGAAAAGTTTGATCAATGCCGGGCGCTTTGGTCGCAAGACTGGTGCCGGTTGGTATGACTATAAAAAGTAATTAAGGGGGCAATGAATATTGCCATTTAAAACTTTATTATTTAGTAAACAAGATACTATTGCTGTTATAACATTAAACAGGCCTCCCATGAATGCCTTAAATAGCAAAGTATATAAGGAACTGGGAAAGGTCATTGACGAACTAAACGAGGACTCTTCGGTAAAGGTCGTTATTGTTACCGGGGCAGGGGAAAAGGCCTTTGCCGCAGGAGCAGATATAACCGAAATGGTTAACTTATCCACCACGGAAATGCATGAATTTTGTTTAATATCACAAGATGCATATAATAAATTTGAACAATTAAATAAACCAACCATTGCAGCTATCAACGGGTTGGCGCTGGGTGGCGGTTGTGAATTGGCGATGACTTGTGATTTTAGGCTGGCATCGGAAAATGCCCGGTTTGGTCAACCAGAGATAAACTTGGGCATAATTCCCGGTGGTGGAGGCACTCAACGATTGCCTAGATTAATTGGTTTAGCCAGAGCCAAGGAGTTGCTTTACCTGGGCGATATGATTGATGCTGTTACGGCGGAAAAGTATGGCCTGGTTAATAAAGTGGTGAAGCAATCCGAACTGATGAACGAAGCTATGGCTATGGCCAAAAAATTAGCATCCAAGCCTGCGGTAGCCATGAAGGTGCTAAAAAATACCGTGAATAACGGCGTAGAAATGAATATTACTTCCGCTACCAATTTTGAAACCAATAGTTTTCTAGTTACGTTTTCCAGTGAGGATAGGCTTGAAGGTATGAAAGCATTATTAGAAAAAAGAAAGCCTAATTTTAGTGATAAATAAATTAAATTCATAATCAGCCGCCAGTTTTCTAGACTGTCGGTCTTTTTTTACTTCAAAAGCATTTAATCATTTTGAAGGCTTTTGCAGTGCAATCTAACTGTATTATGAAAACATTGTTTTAATCTTTGCTGGAAAAAAAATCCGTTAGGAGTTTGTGATATAATCAGAATTGTTTAATAATCAGATACAGAGGTGAGTTATATATGCGATTTACTCCTCGAAGCGAGTTAATGGTACGAATTTCCAAGCTTCAGCAAGCGATGTCTGATGCCGGGTTTGACGGAATCGTTATAGCCCAAAACGCGGATTTATTTTATTTCGCAGGCACGGTTCGGCAATCCAACCTATACGTTCCGGCTAGTGGAGTTCCAGTTTTAATGGTCAGAAAAAGCTTGGACCGGGCCAGGGAGGAGTCTAACTTGGGGGAAATAGTACCGCTTTCAAACTTAAAAGAAATGCCCAATGTACTGGCATCATACGGTTATCGGAATTTGGGCGTGCTGGGATTTGAGATGGACGTATTGCCGGTAGCACTGTTTATGCGTTACCAGAAAATACTTCCATCGGCAAGACTGGCAGATGCCAGCGAGTTAATCAAAAGGGTCAAAATGGTCAAATCGGCTTATGAAATAAACCTCATGAAAGAGGCTGCCAAGATAAATCAAGTTATCTTTTCACGGGTCAGGGATTATTTGCGGGAAGGTATTACCGAAATAGAGCTCGCGGGTAAGCTAGAGTTGTTATCACGACAGATGGGAAATCAGGGTTATATAAGAATGCGTGGGTTTAACCAGGAAATGGCATTCTATGTCATATCCGGGCCAAACCTGGCGGAGCCCAGTTATCTGGACACCCCAATTAGCGGAACAGGGCTCAACGTCTCTTTGCCCCAGGGAGCGGGCTACAGGAAAATCCAAGTAAACGAACCTGTAATGCTTGATTACGGTGGCGCATTTGATGGCTACATTGTGGACCAGACCAGGACTTATTGCATCGGCCGTTTGCCGGAGAAAATGACCCGGGCCTACGAGACAGCGATAAGCATACAGGAAGAACTTAAGCAAAAGGCGGTGCCGGGGGTGTTGTGTAAAGACCTTTATGCACTGGCCGTTGATATAGCTAACCAGGCTGACTTGGGTAACCATTTTATGGGTTACTCCGATGCTGTGCATTTTGTGGGCCACGGCGTAGGTATCGAGTTGGACGAGTGGCCGGTATTGGCTAAAAGGTTCAATATTCCTTTGGAAGAAGGCATGGTTATGGCTATAGAACCCAAATTTGTGTTCCCCGAAGGGGCTGTGGGGATTGAGAATACGTTTGTTGTCAGGAATAACGGGCTGGAAACAATCACTGAGTTTGACGAGGGAATTATCTATCTATAAAGGAATGTATCAGGGGAATTAAGGAAGATTTGCGTCCAAAAAAGGCTCAAATGTCGCATGCTAGTCGACTTTGAGCTTTTTATTATTTAAAGAAGAAATCATTTTTGAATGACTTCAATTCTGACAATTCAGAATATTGTATTAATAAGCGTGCTGTAATTTGGCATGCTTTTTGTTTACTTAAAATATAAAATTAGTGTTTGTGAGATGTCAAAACCACCAAACTGGGGTATAAAGTGATGTGTTAGCTTAATAGTAAATATGGGGAGGGGATGTGGAGAGATTGGCAACCTGGATCAGCTTGAGATAATGGTAGAGGCCAGTGAAGAATTTTATAATCAGGGAGAAGAGAGTATTGAATATTTTACCAAAAAGCTATATTATGAAATGCATCAGACGCTGTATATATCCAGTAAAATAACTATAGTGCCACCACGGACCATTCAGCGTAGTGAAGGCAAGGCCAAGCGGATTATCGACAAGCGTAAAGAAAAAAATTAAATTTATAAAGGGGTGGTTATTGTGACCCAGCTACAGAAGGAAACTATGGTTGAAAATAGCAGCAGGTTGGGCTTCCATTACGGTTATATAATATTAATTATCGGCATTTTAACTGTTACGGGTGCCCTGGGCTTTGCCCGATTCGGCTACGCAACCATTGTGCCTTCCATGAAAGTAAGCCTTTTGCTGAACAATACTCAAATGGGAGCGATAGCCACCGGGAACCTGATTGGCTATACAGCCTTCTCCCTGATCGGAGGTTTTCTCGCTGCCAGATACGGGCCCCGGCTTATTATCGGTTTTTCAATGTCTTTAACTGGAGTTACCATGTTCTTAACCGGATTGTCCGGCGGGTTTGCTTCCGCAGTGGCTTTGCGTTTTTTGACCGGTTTTGGTAGTGCAGGCAGCAACGTGCCAATGATGGGCCTTGCTTCGGCCTGGTTCGGCCCTAAACGACGCGGGATGGCAGCTGGATTTTTAGTCGGCGGTTCGGGTCTTGGCTTTTTTGTAACCGGCTTTCTAGTGCCCAAGGTAATCGCAGCCTCGCCGCAAAACGGCTGGCGATTAAGCTGGTTTATCCTTGGTGCACTGGTGGTTCTGTTAGGCTTATTAAGCTACATCTTTCTGCGGAACAGCCCCAAGGATAAGGGACTTTTGCCACTGGGTGTTGAGTCGGTAGCTTCCCCACAGTCGTCCGCCAGTTCTATGGTTGATCAAATGGGTGAAGTAAACAAAGCAGCTCCCGTTAGTGGGCCGGAGGCGACTACTAAGAGTATTGTTTGGAGTAGCGTTTATGCTTCCCCGGCAATGTGGCATCTGGGTTTTATATACCTGTTTTTCGGTTTCGAATATATAATCTACGGTACATTTTTTTCCACTGCGCTTGTGAGTGATAAAGGGTTCACCCAGGCACAGGCCGGGGCGATGTGGGCATTAGCAGGTGCCATAGGTATCTTCAGCGGCATTCTGTGGGGGGCCGTTTCCGACTATATTGGCCGCAAGTATGCCCTGGCAATTGTTTTTGCTTTACATGCTGTCTGTTACTATTTGTTCTATTCCGCTAACGCAGACGGTGGTATGCTGTTAGTTTCTGTGATACTCTACGGTCTTACAGCTTTCAGTATACCAGGCATTGTAGCCGCCACTTGCGGTGACTACGTGGGTGCGAGATTGGCACCGGCTGCTCTGGGAATGGTTACTCTTTTCTTTGCTATAGGCCAGGCGGCAGCCCCTTCTGTGGCAGGTTACCTGGCTGATGCAACTTGCTCTTTCAACAAAGCTTTTCTTCTGGCTGCAGCAGTAGCAGCTGTTGGCAGTGTTGGCTCGCTAACTTTGGGGCAGCCGAAACATAAATTGTAATTTTTTAAGAAGTGTCATGATATGTTGTAAATTAAAAAGAATATGGAGATGATTTAATTGCCAAAAATAATAAGCTTAATGCCGGAAATTTATTTTAAAGATCCAGGTACACTGTCAATTTTAGAAACTTTTAAAGATGATCTTGTTTTTTTTACAAACTATGAACCCAGTCAAATTATAGCCGCAGCCAAGGATGCAACCTGTTTGTTATGCCCGGCTCCTTACCCACTTATCACAGAACAAATTATTAATGCCCTGCCCAATTTAAAATTAATCCAATCTACTGGCGCCGGCTATGACAAGATCGATATACAGGCGGCAGCGCGTGCTGGGATTCCTGTAAGCAATACCCCGGGCCTGAACTCAATTTCGGTGGCCGAACTGGTTTTGGCGGTAATAATTAATCTTCAGCGGGGATTAGCTTACGCCGATCGGCAAATAAGAAAAGGTTTATACCAGCCTGTAAGGGAAAAGCTTTTGGCTCGTGGGATGTCGGAAATAACGGGAAGTAAATGGGGAGTAATCGGCTTAGGGCAAATTGGGTCCAAAGTAGCCAAATTAGGAAGAACGCTTGGGGTCGAAGTTAACTATTTCAACCGAAAGCGTAAGGTTGAAATTGAAAAAGAACTGCAAATTAATTATCTCAATCTAGAGGAACTATTGGTAACCAGCGATGTCGTTATCGTTTGTTTGGCTTTGACTGCCGAAACCCAAAAGTTAATTGGATTCAATGAAATGAAGTTAATGAAACCAGATTCCCTTCTAATTAATGTGGGCAGGGGTGGGATAATTGACGAGACTGCCCTGGCTGAAGCCTTAACCCTGGGGGAGGTGGGTGGAGCAGCGCTTGACACTTTTGAAACAGAACCTTTGCCCAGCGAACATCCCTTTTTAAATTTGCCGGAGGAGATACAGGATAGAATATTTCTCACCCCTCATTTAGGCGGGGTTACTACCGAAGCATTAAACCGCATGCTGAATTGTGCTCTAGCCAATTGCGTTCGAGTTATTAAAGGGGAGAAACCGCTAGCGGTGGTGAACGGGGTTGAGTAATAATACCATTATCATTAGCTAAATCCGTGGTCAAATGTTTAGAATCAATAATAAATGAATTTTTGTAACAGGTCATCTCTTTTGTGTCTATGCTGCAGTTATCAGGGCTACCGCTTATGTTTTATAAACCCCAACCATTTCGGTATACGGGGTTTATTTGTTGTGGGGCACGTTGGTTTTGTATCTACATAATTAAGATATATTGATTAATAGAAATATACTAAAATGCTTCTATTATTTGTGCAAGCCCGCCAATATAAATGAAATTCACACCGTGATAAACTATAATTACTAACATTTCAGAGGAACCAAGTGGATTATGTATTGGCTATACTTTAACTCTTATAAAATGGAGGTGTTGGCATAAATGTTAACCAGCAAGTGGATGCACGTTGGCACCGTGTTAAAGATGAACGCATACAATTATCCGGATAAATTGGGGTGTCAGGATAAGTATAAAAGCTACACCTTTAAAGAATGGAATGAAAGGTCCTGTCGCCTGGCCAATGGCTTAAAGGATCTAGGAGTAGGTCGCGGTGATCGTGTAGCAATAATTGCATACAACTGCGTAGAGTGGATGGAAATTTATGCTGCATGTGCCAAAGGCGGACAAATTGCCGTACCAATTATGTTCCGTCTCACGCCTAATGAATATGAATATATTATTAATCATTCTGAATGTAAAGCATTGATTGTTGATGAACCTTTTGTAGATGGAGTCAATAGCGTACGTGGAAGGCTTACTTCTATTCCGGAAGAAAATTATATTTTTTTAGGCGATGGAAAAGCGCCGGAAGGGTTTATAAGTTATGAAGGTGTTATATCCAATGGAAGTGCTCAAGAACCCAGTGTATTGGTTGACGCGGCGGATACATGGACAATTATGTATACATCGGGCACAACAGGGAAACCCAAAGGTGTGGTTAGATCTCACGAAAGCTATATGGCACAATACTTATTAAGCAATATGAACATGGGGGTCAGGCCAAATGACAAATCCATGTTGGTGATGCCCATGTGCCATGTTAATTCTATATATTATTCATTCGCTTATACTTGTGTTTCCGCCTCCGTAATGGTATATAATATGCTTAGTTTTGATTCTGAAGATCTGCTGAGGACAATGGCTAATTACAAAGTAACTTTTACTTCTTTAGTGCCCACTCATTATACTATGATCCTGGCATTACCGGATGAAATTAAGCAAAAGTATAATGTCGATAGTATCAGGCAGTTGTTGATTTCATCCGCTCCGGCCAGAAAGGAATTAAAGTTGGCCATCATGGACTATTTTAAATCCGCCGAGTTATGGGAAGCATACGGTTCAACAGAAGCTGGGTTAATAACATACTTGCGGCCGGAAGATCAAATGAAAAAATTAGGGTCTATTGGTAAAGAGATTTTTGGTATAGACAGGATTAAATTATTAAATGAAGACGGCCAGGAGGTTCCTGAAGGAGAAGTTGGCGAATTGTATACCAGATCATCAAACGCCTTTAATGAATATTGGAAGGATCCGGGAAAAACCAGGGAAGTATTTCGTGACGCATGGTGCACTTCCGGGGATATGGGGCGAAGGGATCAGGATGGTTATTATTACTTAGTTGATAGAAAGAAAAATATGATCATTACTGGTGGCGAAAACGTCTATCCATCAGAAGTGGAAAATGTGGTGGGCATGCACCCGGCGGTAAAAGAATTAGCTGTTATTGGCGTACCGGATAAGAAATGGGGTGAATCAATTAAAGCTGTAATTACCCTGCACGAAAATTATTTACCAAGTGACGAACTAGCAAAAGAAATAATTATGTTCTGTAAAGATAAAATCGCCGGTTATAAACGGCCAAAATCAATTAACTTCATCAATGATGATGAATTGCCAAGAACCGGGACAGGAAAGATATTGCATAGATTGCTGCGGGAGAAATTTAGCCATGACTAGTTACTAAGCGGACTTTTTATTTAAAGATTTTAAATATTATGTTAGGGAAGATTAATAATGGCAATTTACGTTAAATTTATGTCATATTTAAGTAATATAACTGGGACCAGTGAGTACCATATAAAAAATCCCTGTAAAACGATGGAAGATGTAATGGAGCATCTTATGGATCAATTTCCTGATCTCAGGGAAGAACTATTTGATGAATTTGGTGACATAGGCTATATTTACCAAATTATATTAAACGGCAGGCGTATATTGTGGCCTGGTGAGAAAGAGATAAGTGTATTACCTGGTGACGAAATTTTATTTCTTGCATTTTTAGGCGGTGGTTAACATACAAATTATATGCAAGCAGGTCAGTAAATTAATATTAAAGTGATTTGCTATGATAGCCCTTCAAGTTGAGGGCTTATTTATTTTGAAGTAACCTAAAAAGGTTAACCCTTGTTTCACCCTCAAATAACCTAGTATCCATGCTTTTAAGCGATTTCGTAAATTTTCTATTTATTTTATAGTATATTGATAAACAATTGGATAGTTTGAGCATTAGCAAACTAGAATAATTACAGGAAGTGCAAATAAGATGATAACTGCTGGTATAGATGCAGGCAATAAGTTTACTAAAACGATCATTATGAAGGATGGCAAAATTATAGCCCGTGGACTAGTATACAGCGGCTTTGATTTAAAGAAGTCCGCACAAGATGCTTTAGCTCAAGCTCTAAACGAAGCCGGGTTAGCATTGGAAGATATTCAATTTAGTGTAGCCACCGGTGCGGGTAAATTGGATGTTGGTTCTGCGGACGGGACTATCTCCGATGTTAGTGCGGCTGTCAAAGGAGCGACTTATTTCTGCCCGGGTGCCAGAACAATTGTGGATGTGGGTGCTGAGGGAGGTAAAGCTATAAAAGCTAACGATAGGGCAAAGGTTATTGATTTTGCTATTAACGACAAATGTGCAGCAGGTGCAGGATCATTTGTTGAATCAATGGCCCGGGCACTGGAAATACCCGTAGAACAATTTGGTGAGTTATCATTGCAGTCCGATAAAGCGGTACCAATGAACGCTCAATGTGTTGTTTTTGCAGAAACAGAAGTAGTATCGCTGATTCATGCCAATGTACCCAAAATGGATATAGCCAAAGCAGTAAATGATGCCATTGCCGGCAGAAATGTTTCCATGGTTCGCCGTGTAGGAATGACAAAGGAACTAGTCCTCGTGGGTGGAATGGCGAGAAACGTAGGCTATGTGCGGGCTATGGAAGAAGGCCTTGAAGTTAAAGCGTTAATTCCTGAATACCCTGAATTTGTTTCCGCAGTAGGCGCGGCCGTGGCAGCACAGGAAAAATTTAAATAATAGTATAATAAAAAATAATTAGGGGACAAAAATGGTTTTTGAAAAGAAAGAGTATTGGAGATGGAAAGAATATAACTGGAAGAACCCGGATACTGACTGGCGTAAAGCCAATATTATCACTGCCGGCGTTGACGTGGGCTCAGTTAGTTCCCAGGCTGTAATTATGTGCGACGGTGAACTTTACGCATACTCCACTATGCGCACTGGTTCTAATAGCCCCAATAGCGCTTTAAATGCCATAAATTGGGCAATGGAAAGTACCGGCTTAAGCCTGGACGATATTCATTTTAAAGTGGGTACGGGATATGGTCGCGTCAATATCCCTTTCGCTGATAAAGCAATAACGGAAATTGCTTGCCATGCTCGGGGTGCAAATTATATGTACGGACCCACTGTGCGTACCATCCTGGATATGGGAGGACAGGATTGTAAAGCCATTCACTGTGATGAAAAAGGTAAAGTTACTTCCTTTCTGATGAACGACAAATGTGCAGCTGGTACCGGACGTGGTATGGAGGTTTTTGCCGACCTGCTTAATATATCCATTGAAGAAGTTGGTGATAGATCGCTTCAAGTGGAAAAAGAGCCTGAGCCGGTAAGCAGCACCTGCGTGGTATTCGCCAAATCGGAGGCAATTGCCCTATTGCGTTCGGGCTGGTCCACTGAAAAAGTACTGGCCGCATATTGCCTGGCTATGGCTCGCCGCGTTGTATCGCTCATAGAGAGGAACGGTATGGAGCTTGATTTTGCAATAACCGGTGGCATTGCCAAAAACGATGGTGTGGTAAGTAGGATAGAGAAAGAAATGGGTGTTAAAGCCTTAAAGCCCAAACATGATACTCAAATAGCCGGTGCTCTGGGGGCAGCTCTATTTGCCAAGGCACTGGTGGAAAAATCCGGGGAAAAGTGATGCCCCGTTAAATGGGTGGCTGAGGTGAAAATTATGATTGCTAATTATGGCTACAAAGATGGTGCCGGTGAGTTTTTTATCAGTATTGATACTGAGAAGTGCGCCTCTTGTGTAGAAAAGCCATGTGTAAAAGCTTGCCCGGAACAAATATTTTATATTTACGAGGATGACTATGATGATGAGGTTGTTGGTGTTAGGGATAAAAGCCGTAACCAATTACAATATATTTGCGCGCCATGCAAACCATCTACCGGCGAGCCAAAGCTAACTTGTACAGAAGCCTGCACCTCCGGAGCTATTAAACATTCCTGGTAAAATGTGCAACCAGTGGGAAAGCCAGCTCATACAACAATACCTTCAAGAATACGGTCAACTGCCGCCAGAAGGTAATGAAGAACTGGATGACCTCTTTAAAAGGGGGAATATCTACTACATGAATATGGAAGAGTATAAAGATTTAATTCAAGTGCCCTTGGGCAGAGTTCATGCCGACAAAGTTATTAATAATGCCAGAATAATCAATACTTACACCGGCAAGGTACAGTCCGGGCTCAAGGTGGCTATAAAGGGTAGCCGAATTGCTTATGTCGGCACATCAGATAGTATGGTAGGTGAGGAAACAGAAGTTATTGATGCCACGGGGATGTTTCTGGCACCGGGTTATATTGATCCCCACGGACATACTGATTTTGGCGCTAATCCAATAACTCTGGTAAATGAAATACTTCCCCGGGGTACAACGGCTATAATGACTGATACTAAATCATTAACAGCGGCCCTGGGGGTAACTGGTATTCAGGCTTTGCTGGATATGACCGAACAACTGCCATTGAAATTCTTTTATGCTGTTACTGCAGCCAATCCGATTTTTCCACATCTTGAGGGTGAAGAAAGCCTCTCCATGGAGGAGTATACCAGATTCATCAATCACCCCAGGGTGCTTGCGGTGGGTGAGTTGGTAAGCTGGGTCAGGGCTATCGATCTTGATGAAACGGTATTAAGCAAACTAAATCTGGCTCGCCGTTTGAATAAGCGCATAGAGGGCCATGGAGCAGGTTGTTCGCCTGAAACACTAAATGCTTTGATAAATGTCGGCATAACATCTTGTCATGAGAGCATTACCCCGGAGGAAATACAACACCGGATTAACCTTGGTATACATGCCATGCTTCGACATGGATCTATTCGCAGTGATTTGGAAGCCCTTTCGCGTGTAATTACTATGGACCCGGAGTTGGATACCAGATGGATGATGTTAACTCCGGACTGCTTTAGCCCGGGTGATATTTTAACCCACGGCTATATGGTATTTTTGGTTGAAGAAGCTATCAGGTGCGGTGTACCTCCGGTGAAGGCGATACAAATGGCAACTATAAATCCTGCTCAATACCTGGGGATTGACCGGGTGGTGGGAGGGATTGGACCCTCACGATATGCGGATATACTATTTTTGGAGCACCCGTCATTACCTGCTCCGGTAAAGGTAATGGTCAATGGTGAGATAGTGGCGGAAAACGGTAAATTAATACAACATTCTCAACTAAATTGCCCACGCTTTCATCCTGGGAACTGGCGCTCCGGACGGGTGCCTTCCTTTAAGGCTGCTGTAACCGAGCATTTTTTAGTTAAGGCCGTTGCAGCGGATGGAGAATATGAGCAAGTTCCCGTGATAAAAATTGTAAATCGTACTATCACCAAGTTAGATTATGTGAAACTACCGGTAAAATCCGGCGAACTTATAATTAATGACGAAGATATACTTAAAATTAGTATGTTACACATTAATAGGGATAGGTTTGCCACGGCGTTTATGAAAGGCTACGGTGCTTCTATTGGCGGTTTGGCCACCAGCACTGCCCACGACCACCATACACCATTTGTAATAGGTAATAATGAAGATGATATGGCACTAGCCTTTAACCGGATGATGGAAATAGGTGGTGGACTTGTGCTGGTGGATGGAGGGCAAATTAAAGGAGAATGTCCAATGGTTATAGGAGGAATTATGTCAAACCGGGACATGGGTAGCCTGAATAGAGAATTAAAGGTGATTGAACAGTATCTCATGGAAAGGGGTTGTAAATCCGGTCCTTTGATAACACTGGACTTTTTGGCGCATACAGGAGTGCCTTTTATCAGAATAACCCCTTCCGGACTGTACGATGTGCGCAGTAAGGAGATTTTATTTTCATAAAGTTAATATTTTAAACTCTTTCGCAAGCTTTAAGGTTGTACAGGTTGGAATTGTACAACCTTAAAGCTTGTATTTTGCTGCAGCTAAATACTTTTGACGACTAATCGCCAGCAATGCTTAAAAACAAAAAACCGGTCAAAGTATTCATAATTATATGTATAATTTGCCGGTTTTTTATTGTTTCTATTTAAAAAATTTTGAGAAAATTAATTTTATCTATCTTAACTTTTAAAACAACTAAAATTTTTATTCCAACACAGTAGATTCAATGGCCTGCTGCCTTAACTTATACCTTTGAATTTTGCCCGTTGCTGTTTTAGGCAGTTCTTCAACCGGTACAACCCAACGCGGGTACTTATAAGGAGCAATATTCGATTTGACAAATTTCTTTAACTCTTCTAAAAGCTGATCATTAGAATCTACATTTTGTTTAAAAACTACATAAGCAAGTGGCTTATACATTCCATCAGAATCAGGTTTGCCCACCACACCGCATTCAAGCACTGCCGGGTGAGCCATTAATGCATTTTCAACTTCCACTGGAGAGACCCATATTCCGCCAGCCTTGATCATATCATCGCCCCGGCCGACATAGAAGAAATATCCATCTTCATCTTGATAGTATTTATCACCGGTATTTATCCATTCACCGATGAAGGTTTCTTTGGTTTTCTGGTGTTTGTTCCAGTAATAAGCCGCTATGCTATCCCCTTTAACCATTAAAGTACCGACTTCACCTTGCGGTACGCGGTTTCCATCGGCATCCAAAATCTTAGCTTCATAACCCGGTACAACTTGACCAGTGCTTCCTGGTTTAATTGCACCCGGTCTATTGCTTATAAATATATGCAATACTTCTGTGGAACCTATGCCATCTAATATTTCCAGTCCAAACTTTTCCTTCCACTTTAAAAATATTGGTGCGGGTAATGATTCGCCGGCTGATGCACAATGCCTGATGGAACTCAAATCATAATCCCGTTCTGCATTTTCTATTTGCAGTATTGCACCATAGGATGTTGGTACTCCAAAATAAAGTGTGGGGCGGTATTTAGTAACAGTTTTCAATACTGATTCCGGCGTCGGTCTTTGAGGTACTAATACTGTGGATGCACCAACGCTGAAAGAAAAGTACAGGCCGTTACCAAGCCCGTAGGCAAAGAATAATTTGGCCACTGAAAAAGTAATATCATTTTCATTGATACCGAGAATGCCCTTGGCATAATATTCGGCACAGTAAATCATATCGTGATGCAAATGCACGGCACCCTTTGGAAAACCGGTGGTTCCCGAACTATAAAGCCAAAAGGCAGGGTCGTCCGCTGTTGTGGCAGCAGTGGACAAATCCGTGGCTGACTTTTTCAAAAGGTCTGAAAAATTAAAATACTTTTCAGGTGCGTCATCGCCAACCACAATGATGTGCTTTAGATATAGAAGCTCATCGTATATTTCAATAATGTTGCCCAGTAGTTCCTGGCTGACAATTATTGCTTTAGCACGGCTGTCGTTTAATAAGTAAAGGTAGTCTCTCGGTTTAAGCATTGTATTGGTGGGAACCGGTACAGCACCGATTTTCATAGCACCAAAAAAACTGTAAGCAAACTCGGGACAATCAAAAAGCAACAGCATTACCCTGTCTTCTAATCCTATTCCCAAAGTTAATAATGCATTACCGGTACGATTTACGTTTTCATATACCTCCTGATAAGTAATAGTTTTATCTTCATAATAGATAGCTACTCTTTCACCACGTCCCGCCTTAATGTTTTGGTCTACAAAATACTCTGCAGCATTAAATTTTTCCGCAAAAATTATTGGTGATGGTGACATTATTACTCCCCCTTCCTTTAGCAGCATACAGTAGCAAATAAGATGCCTAATTTTTTGTTTCATATCTAATTAGTTGTCCAAGTGGCCTGAATGGCGCAAATTTAGCGGTGATTGGTTATTTGCAGATATAATGTCTTAATAATTAGTTGGTGCCAAATTGATTTTTGGTGCCTGGTTGAACCATTTTTTTTCAGTATTGCACCATGCTCTATATGCGTTTAATTAGTATTACTTGCTGGCATTATGCCTTTTTTGTGTTTTTATATTATAACGCGCCATTTTACGGATTACACTGGAATGTGAAATGCCCAATGCCTTAGCTGCTTTTCGTGATGTTGTGTAACGATTTATAGCCATATCCAGTAACTCTTTATCCAGTATATCATGTGCATCCTTTATCGGCAGTAAATAGTTAATGGTAACTGGTGGAATTGTTTTCTTATCATGCAGTAGCAGCTGTTCTTTGACCTGCTGAGCCTGAATAACATCTCCTTCATACAGGATAACCAGTCGCTCAATAATGTTTTCCATTTCTCGAACATTACCGGGCCAGGAGTATCTCTCCAATTCCGTAAGTGCTTCAGAATCCAACCGTTTTTCTATTTTATGTTTTTCCTTGCATTTCTTAAGAAAATGCAGTGCCAGCGGTGCAATGTCTTCAATGCGTTGGCGTAGTGGAGGAACTTTTATGGGTATTACATTAATACGGTAATAAAGATCCTCCCGGAAAGTACCCTCTCGTACACATTCCCACAAATCTTTATTAGCAGCGGCAATAACTCTAACATCAACCTTTATGGGCTTGGTGCCGCCCAATCGATAAAGCACTTGTTCTTGTAGTACGCGCAGCAGCTTACCTTGTATACTTAACGGCATTTCGGCTATTTCATCCAACATAATTGAGCCCTTATTAGCCAGTTCAAATAGTCCCATTTTCCCTTGTTTTTTAGCCCCTGTGAAGGCACCTGCCTCGTAGCCGAAAAGCTCTGCTTCCAGTAAAGTCTCAGGGATGGCGCAGCAGTTAATTTGTACAAATT